>TARA_R110001632_G_scaffold6324_5_pt1 | contig 94077 bp, 86 predicted proteins | sample TARA_R110001632 | Tara Oceans TARA_R110001632 (sample SAMEA4398266) | marine metagenome | biome: Polar Biome; feature: [SRF] surface water layer (ENVO:00010504); material: water (ENVO:00002006), including particulate matter (ENVO:01000060) such as... | depth 5 m
ATTACAGAACCTGGAGCTTGGTTTGAAACACAAGGTTATGGCACTACCGGTTGGCCAGCTTGTGGAGAAATAGATATTATGGAACACGGCCTTGGAGCACTAAACCATGTATCTAGTGCATTGCACACGCCATCCAGTTTTGGAGCAACAGTAAATTTTCAATCGTTTACTTTAAATGATGTCGCCAATGAATTTCATGTGTATTCAATGAATTGGTCTCCAAATCAAATTACATTTCTAATTGATGGTGTCGGATTTTACACCTACAATCCTGCTATTAAAAACAGTAGCACTTGGCCTTTCTTCGAAGATCAATTTTTATTGTTAAATATTGCTATGGGTGGAATTGCAGGAGCAGTTGATGCAGGATATTCTGAGAGTAGTATGGTAATCGATTATGTAAAAGTATATCAAAATACAACCGCGAGTACAGATGATTTTTTTGCCAGTAAATTCTCTATATATCCGAATCCAAGTTCTAATGTTATCAATATTAGAACTGATGAAACGATAGACAAAACTCAACTGTATAACACTTTAGGGCAATTGATTCTTAATGAGGATCGCAATACAAAACAACTGAATATTTACAGTATTAAATCTGGTATTTATTTATTGAAAATTTATTCAGGGAACAAAACAGTAACAAAAAAAGTGATTATTGAGTAAACTCTGAAAGTCGCATTTATAAATTATTTGAATATAAAATCCGCAACGTTTGTTGCGGATTTTATATTTTATTTTAAAATGAGGAAGGGGATTAACTCCGTTGATCCCAGAATAGAATCTGGAGCAAGCATAAAAACCAACACAAGCTAGTGCTTATTGTTTTTTCATTTTCGAAATCTTACAAGAGTAAACTCTATTCAGGATTAACTCCGTTGATCCCAGAATAAAAATCTGGAGCAAGCATAAAAACCAATACAAGCTAGCGCTTATTGTTTTTTCATTTTCGAAATCTTACTAGAGTAAACTCTATTCAGGATTAACTCCGTTGATCCCAGAATAGAATCTGGAGCAAGCATAAAAACCAACACTAGCTGGCGCTTGTTGTTTTTTTATTTTCGAAATCTTACTAGAGTAAACTCTATTCAGGATTAACTCCGTTGATCCCAGAATAGAATCTGGAGCAAGCATAAAAACCAACACTAGCTGGCGCTTGTTGTTTTTTTATTTTCGAAATCTTACTAGAGTAAACTCTTGACGATTTCTCAAATAAAAAAACCACGACTATAGTCGTGGTTTTCTTTTGCAGAGAGGAAGGGATTCGAACCCTCGATACCCTTGAGAGGTATACACACTTTCCAGGCGTGCGCCTTCGACCACTCGGCCACCTCTCTAATTTAAATACAAGTCTATTAACCCTTCTGGGGTTTCAACGTGCACTTCTTTGTTTTCTCTGTCAATTTTTTTGATGAAATCATCTATCATAGGGATGAAAATCTCTACCTCACCTTTTTCGATTTCAAACATTGGCTGTGCTCCTTTGTCGTTGATGTAAACTAATTCACCAACATCCCCATGAATTATATCTATGACTTTAAAACCAATGATTTCATGAAAGTAAAATTGATTTCCTTCTAATTTTGGTAACAAATCTAACGGAAGGTAAATACCCGATTTCATAATAAAATCAGCTTCTTCTTCTGTGTTGATATCTTCAAAATGAACACGTAGCATTGTTCCTCTACTTAAGGAACTTTTTTTAATGAAAAATGGAACCAGATTGCCTCCTAAGTCGACAAATACTGATTCCATATTTCTGTACAATTCTGGTTCGTCTGTATCTAGCTTGATAACAACTTCACCTTTAAAACTGTGTTTTTTAACGATTTTGCCTAAATAAAAACAATCTTCTTTACGCATCTCGTTGAAAGTTTTGCTTATTCAGCAGACTCTTCTTTTTTTGTTTCTTCTTCTGTAGTTTCAGGAGCTTCTTCAGCAACTTCTTCTGTAGCTTCAGCAACAGCTTCTACTTCAGTTTCAGCAACCACTTCTTCTTCAACAACTTCTTCAACAGCAGTTCTAGCTTCATTAACAGCTTTTTCAGCTTCTAATGCTTTTGCTTTTGCATCTGCTTTTGCTTTTGCTAAAGTTTCTTCTTTAGAAGCAACTTTTCCAGCTTTAGAATCTAACCAAGCTTGAAATTTCTCTTCAGCTTGCTCTTCTGTTAAAGCACCTTTTTTAACACCACCTAATAAATGATTTTTTAACATTGCTCCTTTATACGACAAAATTCCTTTTGCAGTATCTGTAGGTTGCGCTCCATCTTGTAACCATTTTACAGCTCCATCAACATCTAAGTTAATAATTGCTGGGTTGGTGTTAGGGTTGTAAGTTCCTAGTTTTTCTAAGTAACGACCATCTCTTTTTGCTCTTGCATCTGCAGCAACGATCCAATAAAATGGCTTTCCTTTTTTACCGTGTCTTTGTAATCTAATTTTTACTGACATTCTTTTTAATTTTTTAAGGTTCTCGACCTTGGTTATTAATAATCTTACCATCTCGTGATAAGTGGGCGCAAATGTACAAAATTCTTTCACAACTAAAACAAAAACAATTACTTAAATAAAGTAACTTTTTTCTAATACTTTTGAAAAATGAAACAACATAAAAACTTCCCAATCAAAGGCAAATACAAGAAGCCAATTGTAAGTGACTTATACTATCAAGAAACACAAACCAAAAAACCTCTTGTTATCTTTTGTCATGGATATAAAGGCTATAAAGACTGGGGTGCTTTTGACAAAATGTCTTCATTGTTTTTAAATGCTGGTTTTGCCTTGTTGAAATTCAATTTTTCTCATAACGGAGGTACCTTAGACAATCCAATTGACTTTCCTGATTTGGTTGCTTTTGGAAAGAACAATTACATGATGGAATTAGACGATTTAGAAAGTGTTATTGATTGGGTTTGTGAAAATTCGGATATTGAAGATGAAATTGACATTCATAATATTACATTAATTGGTCATTCTCGTGGAGGCGCAATTGCCACTTTAAAAGCTGCTGAAGATATTCGTATTAAAAAACTGGTTACTTGGGCTGCTGTTTGCGATTTAAATAGATCGATGTTTCTTGAAGTTTCAGTATTAGAACAGTGGAAAAAAGACGGTGTTTTTTATATTATCAACGGAAGAACTAAACAAAAGATGCCACATAATATTCAATTTTATACTAATTTCATTGAAAATAAAGAGCGATTGAATGTTAAAAAAGCGACAAAGAATATCAACATTCCTCATTTAATATTTCATGGTGATAGAGATGTAGCTGTTCCTGTTGAGCATGCTAAGAATTTACATCAATGGAACCCAACTAGTGAACTTGTTATTATTAAAAACGCGAATCATGTCTTTGGTGCTAAGCAACCTTGGATTGAAGATGAATTCCCAGAAGATTTTAGACTGGTTTTAGAGAAAACAATTGACTTTTTAAAATAATCACTTCCATGACTAAGTTGTCAGGTTGAGTTTATCGAACCGCTCTCGAAGTCATAAGCCTTAATAATGATAAGGTCATTTCAAGAATATTTCGACAAGCTCAATATAAAACCTCAATGACCGTTTCCTTTTGTTAATAAATCCAAATAACTCTTCCTCTCTTTTGCATCTCTTTTTAGTACTTTTATAGGACTAATTACTATACGAGAAATCCGCAACTATGTACTTGATTTTTGACACGGAAACCACTGGGTTGCCAAAGAGTTGGAATGCTCCTATGACCGATACTGATAATTGGCCAAGATGCATACAAATTGCTTGGCAATTACATGATGAAATGGGAAATGTTCTAGAGCATAACGATTTCTTAGTAAAACCTGATGGATTCAATATTCCTTATGATGCAGAGCGTATTCACGGAATCTCAACAGATTTAGCAGTAGAAAAAGGAATTCCGCTTGAAGAAGGGCTTCAAATATTCAATGAAGCTTTACAAAAAACAAAATTCATTGTTGGGCAAAATTTAGAGTTTGACATCAATATTATGGGATGTGAATTCCATCGTTTGGGAGTAGAAAACAACCTAACAAAACTTCCTATTTTAGATACCTGTACAGAACGTACAGCTTTGATGTGTCAAATTCCTGGTGGACGTGGAGGTAAATTTAAATTACCAACCTTAACAGAATTACACACGCATTTATTCGGCACTGGATTTGGTGAAGCACATAATGCAACTGCCGATGTAGAAGCTACCACACGATGTTTTTTAGAATTACTCCGCTTACGAGAATTTACGAAAGAACAATTAGATGTTGATGAGAATTATTTTCAAAATTTCTCTGAAGCCAATCCAAAACCAATTCAGATTTTAGGATTAAAACACATCAATCTTAAGAAAGAAAGTGATAAAATCAGAAAGCGAATTGCTGCTCTAAAAGAAACAAAAACTACAAAATCTACTTCAGATGGTTTGTCTGAATTAGAAAATGTTCAGTTTGCTCACTTACACAATCACACACAATTTTCAGTATTACAATCTACCATGCAAATTGGAAATATTGTAAAAGCTGCTGCTAATGATAATATGTCTGCTATTGCTTTAACAGATACAGGAAATATGATGGCTTCTTTTCATTTTGTGAGCGCTATTTTAAATCACAATAAACAAGCTGCTTCAAAAAATGAAATTGCTGAAGAAAATGGTGAAGACCCAACAGAAACTATTCTAAAACCCATTCTAGGCTGTGAATTTAACGTTTGCGAAGATCATTTAGATAAATCTAGAAAAGACAACGGATATCAAATTGTCTTACTTGCCAAAACCAAAAAAGGGTATCACAACTTGGCAAAAATGTCTTCCATTGCCTTTATAAATGGGTTCTATTATATACCAAGAATCGATCGAAAAGTAATTGAACAATACAAAGAAGATATTATTGTATTGACAGGAAACACCTATGGTGAAGTTCCTAATAAGATTTTAAATGTTGGTGAAAAACAAGCTGAGGAAGCCTTAATTTGGTGGAAAGAACAGTTTGCAGATGATTTCTATATTGAATTAATGCGCCATAATCAAGAAGATGAACGTGTTGTCAATGAAACCTTATTAAAGTTTGCAAAAAAGCACGATGTTAAAATCGTAGCTACCAACAATACATTCTACCTAAACAAAGAAGATGCGAATGCACATGATATTTTATTATGTGTAAAAGATGGCGAAAAACAAGCCACACCAATCGGAAAAGGAAGAGGATATAGATACGGTTTGCCAAATGATGAATATTATTTCAAGTCTACAGATGAAATGAAGCAATTATTTGCTGATTTGCCTAATGCCATTAGCAACATTCAAGAAATTGTAGATAAAATTGAAGTGTTTTCTCTTGCGCGAGATGTATTATTACCTGCCTTTGATATTCCAGAAAAATTTCAGTCCAAAGAAGATAAAGAAGATGGTGGAAAAAGAGGTGAAAACAACTATCTAAAACACCTGACATATATTGGTGCAAAAAAACGATATGGTGAAATCACAGAAGCCATTAAAGAACGACTAGATTTTGAATTAGAAGTAATTGAAAACACAGGATATCCTGGTTATTTTTTAATTGTAGAAGATTTTATAAGAGAAGCCAGAAATATGGATGTTGCCGTTGGACCAGGACGTGGTTCTGCTGCTGGATCTGTAGTAGCCTATTGTTTATGGATTACCAATATTGATCCAATTAAGTACGATTTACTTTTTGAGCGTTTCTTAAATCCAGAGCGTGTTTCCATGCCCGATATAGATATTGATTTTGATGATGAAGGAAGAGGTCGTGTAATGGATTATGTTATCAAAAAATACGGATCTAATCAAGTAGCCCAGATTATTACGTATGGAACCATGGCTGCAAAATCATCTATCCGTGATACTGCTAGAGTTTTGGATTTACCCTTATTTGAGGCTGATAGAATTGCTAAGTTGATTCCCAATACAAAGTTGAACACCATCTTTGGTACAGACGATAAAAGTAAAGGCAAAATTGCTGCTTTACGTTCTGAAGAAAGAGACATGGTGAATGAGCTTAGAGCCATGGCTGATGGAAACGGCATTGAAGCCGAAACCATTAATAAAGCAACTATTCTTGAAGGTTCAGTTAGAAATACAGGAACTCATGCTTGTGGTGTTATAATTACACCTTCGGATATCACCAATTTTGTTCCGGTTGCCTTAGCAAAAGATTCTGACATGTATGTCACTCAGTTTGACAATTCTGTTGTGGAAAGTGCAGGATTACTAAAAATGGATTTCTTAGGATTAAAGACTTTAACTTTAATTAAAGACACCGTTAAGATTGTCAAAGCTCGTCATGGAGTTGCCCTAGATCCTGAAAATTTTCCGCTAGATGATGTAAAAACTTACGAATTATTTCAACGTGGAGAAACCATTGGAATTTTTCAATATGAATCTCCAGGAATGCAAAAACACATGCGCTCCTTAAAGCCAACAGTTTTTGGAGATTTAATTGCCATGAATGCATTGTACAGACCTGGACCAATGGAATATATTCCGTCTTTTATTAATAGAAAGCACGGAAAGGAAGATATTGAATATGATTTACCAGCAATGGAAGAATATTTGGCAGAAACCTACGGAATTACAGTTTACCAAGAGCAAGTAATGCTACTTTCTCAAAAGTTAGCAAATTTCACCAAAGGTGAAGCCGATGTTTTACGTAAAGCCATGGGTAAAAAGCAAGCAGCAGTTCTTGCCAAGATGAAACCTAAATTTATATCACAAGCAGGCGAAAATGGACATGATGCTGAGAAATTAGAAAAAATCTGGAAAGATTGGGAAGCTTTTGCATCCTATGCATTTAACAAATCTCACTCAACTTGTTATGCTTGGATTGCGTATCAAACGGCCTATTTAAAAGCGCATTATCCTGCAGAATATATGGCATCTGTTCTGTCTAATAACATGAACGACATTAAGTCCGTTTCTTTCTTTATGGAAGAATGTAAATCTATGGGATTAGAAGTTTTAGGCCCAGATATTAATGAATCATATTTAAAGTTTTCTGTAAACAAAGAAGGGGCAGTTCGTTTTGGAATGGGCGCCATCAAAGGTGTTGGGAGCTCTGCAGTAAAAGCTATTATTAAAGAACGAAAAGAAAATGGGCATTTTACTTCAATTTTTGATGTCACAAAACGAATAGATTTAAGAGCTGCCAACAAAAAAGCCTTTGATGGTTTAATTTTGGCTGGCGGATTTGATTCTTTTACAAATACACATAGAGCTCAATATTTTGCTGAAGATGAAAAAAATCAAACTTTTATTGAAAAAGCGATTCGTTATGGCCATAAATACCAAGAAAATTTAAATTCTGCTCAGGTTTCTTTGTTTGGAGAAGCTTCTAATATTCAGTTTCCAGAGCCAGAAATTCCTGAATGCGAAACTTGGGGAACTATGGAAGAACTTGCCAAAGAAAAAGAAGTCGTTGGAATCTATATCTCTGCGCATCCTTTAGATGACTTTAAAAACGAATTAAAGTTTTGTAATGCTAGTGTTGCTCATTTTAAAGGTGACTTACAAAAATATGTTGGTGCTAATTTAGTTTTTGCTGGAATAATTACAGAAGTTCAACATAGAGTATCTAAAGCAGGAAAAGGTTGGGCTTCTTTCTTTATTGAAGACTATTCTGATAGTTTTGAATTCAGAATTTTTGGTGAAGACTATCTGAAATTCAAACACTTTTTTGTTCCAAACTCATTCTTATTTGTGAGGTCAACCATTCAAAAAGGTTGGACGAATAAAGACGGTGTTGAAGGAGATGCAAGACTAAAATTCACAGAATTTAAATTGCTACATGATGTGATGGATGACTTATGCAAGAAGGTTACTATAAAACTTCCTATTGAAAAAGTGCAACAAGAAACTATTCAAAATTTCCAAAGTTTATTTAAGCAACATGAAGGAAAACAGTCCTTACGATTTGTGATTTATGATGTTGAAGAAGAAATAGAATTAGAGGTACCTAGTAGAAATACTAAGATTAGAATCTCTTCAGAATTATTATCAATTCTGGAAAATCAGGATGTGAATTATAAACTGAATTAAGATGAATTTTTACTATAACGGAAAAAAAGCTCCTTCCAAAGGTTATGATGTTGCTAGTGGATGTCTTTTACTCATCGGATTAGGTGCTCTTGTTTTTTTATTCACTCTCATAGACGATATTGAAGATTTAGAAGGTCATTGGTTTCAATTAATATTTGTCATTCTAATGGCAGGAAGTATTCTTTTTAGCGTTTTTAGGAAGAAAGCAAAACTGCATACATATAGAATAGAAATTACACATGAATTCTTAAAGATGAATACTGTTAAGGCAAAAGTTAATGAACTACAACTAGATATTTACGCTAGAGAAAACTCTTTTGATCGCTATCACTTATGGGACAAAAGCGGAAAAGTAGCATTGTTTTCAACACTAGAAGATGATTTTTCTAAGTATTTTCAGAGCACATATCCAAAACAAGTTTTTCAACATGAAATCATCAATAATCCTTCTGATGGTCCTGACATCTCAGTAAAAGCAAAAGAGCAAACATTGAATTATCATCTAGATATTGGAAGCTATTCTATCAATACAAATGGTAAAATAATTTCTGAACATATTCCTGAAGTTTATGCTTATGATGGACGATACAAAATAGGAAAAGGTTTACTTAAGAAGAAGTAATCTCTTTAAACAACTTCTCTAAACTTTGATTTTTAGAATTGAGTTCTAAAATTTTTAATCCGTTTTCTTGTGCGAAATCAAAAATAACAGGTCGCATATCTTCTTCAGATTCAAAAGTGATATACCACGTATTGTCGAAGTTATTTTTATAGGATTTTAAGTTTGGAAGCTTCTGAATAAACTGTTCTTCCAATTTATAATCAAAGGTTACTTCTATTAATTGTTCATTGTTATCTTTTAAATCTTTCATTGATTTATCTAATAACAACTCCCCGTTTTTTATAATAATAACACGATCACAAACAGCTTCTACTTCTTGCATAATATGCGTAGAAAATAAAATGGTTTTTTCTTTGCCAAGTTCTCTTATTAACTCACGAATTTCTTGCAATTGATTGGGATCTAAACCAGTTGTTGGCTCATCCAAAATCAACACTTCTGGGTCGTGTAAAATTGCCGCAGCTATTCCTACTCTTTGTTGATATCCTTTAGATAGTTGACCAATTTTTTTATGAACTTCAGAAATTAATCCTACTTTTTCAATAACTATAGCAATTTCCTCTTTTTGAACCTTAAAAATAGCCGCTTGAAATTGCAAATATTCTTTCACATACATGTCTAGATATAACGGATTCTGTTCCGGCAAGTATCCGATTTTTGCTTTTGATGCCATCGAATTTGTAAGCACATCGATTTCCGCAACTGATACAGCTCCATTATCTGGAAGTATATATCCTGTTAAAATTTTCATCATCGTAGATTTTCCGGCACCATTTGGACCTAAAAACCCGATAATTTCTCCTTTTTTGGCTGAGAAACTGATTTCATTCAGTGCCAACTGATTTCCATACGATTTTGAGACAGCTTGTACTTCTATAGACATATAGCAAAAGTAAATAAATTCACCCTATAACGAATAAACAAGTTGTTTAGTTTCTTGTTTACTTATAATTCATCAATAAAAAAGAGGATACAACTTCTGAATATCTTGAAAACCGTAACTTTGCTATCTGTATGAATAAAAAAATAATCTTACAAGACTTAGAACTCAGAGACTATAAAGAAGTTTGGGATTATCAATCTGATTTGTTGCAACAAATTGTAGATATCAAACGAAGTAATAGAGCGAATAGCACTTCTGAAATAACTCCAAATTATTTTCTATTTGTAGAGCATCCTCATGTCTACACTTTAGGAAAAAGTGGTGATTTAAGTAATCTTTTAATTAATGAACAACAGTTAAAAGAAAAAGGAGCTACGTATTATAAAATAAATCGCGGTGGAGATATTACCTATCATGGACCCGGACAAATTGTAGGATATCCCATTTTAGATTTGGAAAATTTCTTTACGGATATTCACAAATACCTTCGTTTTTTAGAAGAAGTAATTATTAAAACCATTGCAGAATATGGTTTAAAAGGAGAAAGAAGCCCTGGAGAAACAGGTGTTTGGTTAGATGTTGGAACACCGTTTGCTAGAAAGATTTGTGCCATGGGAATTAGAAGTAGCCGCTGGGTTACGATGCATGGTTTTGCTTTAAATGTAAATACTGATTTAGGATATTTCGATAATATTATTCCATGTGGAATTAGAGGAAAAGCAGTAGCATCGATGGAATCTGAATTGAATCAAAAAATTTCTTTAGAAGAAGTGAAAGAAAAAATTCTTACCCATTTTACAGAACTTTTTGAAGTCGAAAAATTCGTCTTAGATATCTAACTTTAATTGAGTTGGCAGAAGTTTAAAGGTTTTTCTATGATATTTGGTAATCCCAAATTCTTGAATAGCTTTTCTATGTTCTATTGTTGGATATCCTTTATTTTGTTTCCAGTTATAGGCAGGGTATTCTTCATGAATTTTCTCCATAAAATCATCTCTATATGTTTTTGCCAAGACAGATGCAGCTGCAATACTCATAAATTTTGCATCACCTTTCACAATGGTCTTATATGGAATCTCTTGATACGGTTTAAACTTATTTCCGTCTATAATAATAAATTCTGGTATCATTTTCATGTCAGAAATTGCGCGTTGCATTCCAGTGATTGAAGCTTGTAAGACATTTAATTGATCAACTTCTTTATGATGGATAAAAGACACTCCAAATGCTAGAGCCTCTTTTTCAATAATTGGTCTCAATATTTTTCTTTTAGCTTCAGAAATCTGTTTAGAATCATTCAATAATTCGTGATAAAAATCTAAAGGTAAAATAACAGCAGCAGCTACCACTGGCCCAGAAAGACAACCTCTTCCTGCCTCATCAGTTCCTACTTCTAATTTATACCCGCTAAAATTATTTTTTAACATACCGCCAAATTAACATTTTTTGAAGATAATTATTTGAATTCTTTTCCGTTTAAAAGTTTACTTTTGCTCACAGAAGAATTTTCAATGAAAAGAATCATTTTTTTCCTTTTTTTAGTTTGCTCGTCAATTACTTATAGTTTTTCACAAGCAACTAAACCTATTAACAAATTCAAAATAAGCCAACAAAAAGGAAATAATATTAACAGAAATGATAGTATTTCAAACATCAATGACGAAACCAAAAATATTATTTTAAGCGGTAAAACAAAGTATACCGATTATAAGATTTTTTCATTTTTTAGAGATACCACTTATATAGACACTACATTAAATATTAAAAAGCACTACAAACTAAACTTTCTACGTAAAGATAACTTTGGGTTGTTAGCTTTTCATAATATTGGTCAGACTTTTAATAGTTTAACATATAATTTTGATCAAATAAACGCTACACCAGATATAGGTTTTACAGCAAAACAATTCTTTTACAAAGAAGTAGAAGACATTGATTATTATGAAGTTCCCACGCCTAGTTCAGAAATCATGTTTTTAACGACCATGCAGCAAGGTCAGTTTTTAGAATCATTTTTTACATTAAACTTTTCTAGAAGATTTAATGTCTCATTTGCATATACTGGTTTGCGTTCTTTAGGAAATTATAGGCAATCATTGGTTAGTCAGGGAAATTTTAGAACAACTTTTCATTACGAAACTAAAGAGGGACAATATACTGTAAGAGGACATTTAACCACCCATGATATTTTAAATGAAGAAAGTGGAGGATTAACTACAGAATCATTAGATGCATTCATAAATAATGATCCCAATTTTACAGACAGAGCCAGGTTGGATGTCAATATTGACGATACAGAAAATTCATTTGAAGGCTCTAGAGTCTATTTTGAGCATGATTATAAATTACTTTCATCAAAAGATTCTTTGAGTAAAAAAGATTTTACCAATTTAAAAATTGGTCATGCTTTAACGAGCGAGCAAAAATCTTATGAGTTTCGACAAAGTTCTACGACAGACTTTATAGGAACTACTAACTTTACTGGAAGTTTTACAGATAGAGTTGAGAATTCCTTTTTAAAGAATCAGTTCTTCATAGAGTTCAACTCAAAATATATTTTAGGAACCTTTAGAGTAAAATCTAGTTTGATGAGTTACTCATATGGCTATAAAGAAATCATTAATCAGAATAGTGGAATTACAAAACGAAAGTTAGAAGGTAATGGAGCTTCTTTTGGTGCCGATTGGAGAGCCAAAGTAAAACAATTTCAATTAGATGCTACAGGAGAAATAACACCCGGAAACGGAAGACTTTCTGGCACAAATCTTCAAGGAAATTTATCCTATAAAAAAGATAGTTTATTTACCATTAATGCAAGTGTGTTATTAAATTCAAAATCCCCTAATTTTAACTTCTTATTGCATCAAAGCACCTATGATGAATACAATTGGGAAAACAATTTTGATAATATTAGAACTCAAAATTTAGGATTTCAATTTGATTCGAAATGGTTAAATGCAAATGTAAACTTAACCAACATTGAAAATTACACTTATTTTGGAGCAGACAATTTACCGAGTCAATCTTCAGAAAATGTCACCTATTTAAAAGTAAAAGCATCAAGAGAGTTTAAATACAAGAAGCTTGCCTTAGACAATGTTATCATGTATCAGAATGTAAGTGGTGGTGCCGCTGTTTTTAGAGTTCCTGAATTGGTTACTAGAAATACCTTATATTATTCTGATTACTGGTTTAAAGGAAAACCAATGCAAGTTCAAATCGGAGCTACATTTAATTATTTTACAAAATATAATGCCAACGCATACAATCCTATTTTGTCAGAATTTACTTTGCAAGATTCACAAGAAATTGGTTTTCCATCTATCGACTTGTTTTTTAATGCTCAGGTAAGAAGAACTAGAATTTATTTTAGAATTGACAATGCTTTGTCAGAGTTAGGAGAACGAAATTACTTCTCAGCACCCAATTATCCATACCGTGACTTTACAATTCGTTTTGGTTTGGTTTGGAATTGGTTTATTTAATTTCCTCTTATTGATTCTCTGGAAATTCCAATTCCATTTCAGGTAAAAATCTTCCAGGTATCGAACTTTGTCTTTGAGCAATCACCTCAAAACCATACTTTGCATAAAAAGATGCCGCATTTGGGTCTGACAATACATTTAAAATTGCACTACCTCCGTCTTTACAATATGCCATAGCATGCTGTAGCAGTTGATGACCGATTCCTTGTTTGATATAATCTGGTGAGATAAATAAAAAGTTAAGAAAACTAGTTCTAATATTGGCTCTTTCTAAAATATAGAATCCAGCAATTTCATTATCAATAACATATTTACATATATTATACGCTTCAAACATTATGGGAGTAACTGTCAAATCTTCTCGCCAACTTTCAACTTGGTCATTTTCATAACCCCAATAAGCTTTTGATTTTACTGCAATTTCAGTAAGTACTTCAGCATCTTCAAGAGTTGCTCTAACAATCATTTATTTAGTTGCTAATTGTCTTATTTTGATTTTAAATGCGGCAAATAGTAAAGTCATAAATGGAGATAACCAGTTAAAGATTGCGTAGAAAAAGTATTCTCCTACTCCTACTCCAAGTACTCCAGATTGGTAAGCTCCACATGTATTCCAAGGAATTAAAACAGAGGTAACTGTCCCTGAATCTTCCAAAGTTCTACTTAAGTTTTCTGGCGCTAATCCTTTATCCTCATAGGCTTGTTTAAACATTTTTCCAGGAATTACCAAAGCTAAATATTGATCTGAAGCAATGACATTTAATCCTAAACAACTGATTACAGTACTTGCAAATAATCCAAAAATCGAGCTAGCTATAGAAAGTAATGCTTTGGTTAGTTTTGCTAATGCTCCTATAGCATCCATGACACCACCAAAAACCATGGCGCAAACTATTAAAAGAATTGTCCAAGTCATTCCACTCATTCCTTTAGCATTAAACAATTTTGTTAACGTCTCATTATCAGTTGTAATTTGAGTCTCAGTAAAAACAGCATTTAAAACAGACTCTGAAGTAGAGTCAGATAAAGTTGTTAAAACTTCCGATTGAAAAATAAAGGCAAAAATTGCAGCTAACACTACACCAACCCCCAAAGCCAGTAATGGTTTAGTTTTTAAAAGAATCATTCCAATAACAACACCGGGAACAACAAATAACCAAGGTGAAATATAAAATGTTTGATCTATGGTCGTTAATAAATCACTCATATCGGCACTTCCTGAAGTATCTATTGTAAAACTGATAATTGAAAATGCTATTAATGTAATTATGATTGTAGGAACTGTCGTATATGCCATATACTTAATGTGTGTAAACAAATCTGTTCCTGCCATAGCAGGCGCTAAATTTGTTGTATCACTTAAAGGCGACATTTTATCTCCAAAATAAGCTCCAGAAATTACGGCACCTGCTATCATTCCTGTCGGAATTCCTAAAACATCTCCAATTCCTATTAAAGCAATTCCTACAGTTGCAGAAGTTGTCCAAGAACTCCCTGTAGCAATAGAAATAATTGCTGCAATGATTACTGAGGCTGGTAAGAAAATTTCAGGACTTAATACTTGTAATCCATAATACACCATAGCCGGAATTACACCGCTCACTAACCATGTTCCTGATAAAGCACCTACTAATAAAAGAATAAAAACGGGTACTAAAATACTTCTCCAGTTTTCCCACACTTCTAAGAACATTCTTACGGCAGAAACTTTGTTGAAAAAACCAACGAAAGCGGCAATAAGACCCCCAATCAGAAGTATATAATGGTTAGAAAACTCCCCAAACATTTCACCTCCTGCAAAGAAAATATTATATGCTAAAAAACCCATCAAGATAATTACTGGAGTCAAAGCTTCATAAAAATTCAGCTCTTTGTTTTCCATAATGTGTTGCTCTTCAATTTGTATTTCTGAGAGATTTTTTTTGTCTTGCATTGTAGAATTATTTGTTCTGTAATGTTACGATTTTACAAGAAGCTATGCAAATCAAAAGAGTTGGTTACATTTGCATCCATGGACTCTTTAACTCAAATTGTTTTAGGTGCTGCTTGTGGTGAAATTGCTTTAGGCAAAAAGATAGGAAATAAAGCAATGTTATTTGGAGCTATTGGAGGTACAATACCGGATTTAGATGTAATCATCGGTAGCCTTTTTTATTCGAATGATATTGATAGTTTGGCTTTCCATCGTGGGTTTATGCATTCCATTTTATTTTCATTAATTGGCTCTTTAATTTTTGGATTTATCACTTCAGAGCTCTACAATTCTGGAAAATTTCGGAAAGGAACCACCAATTTAAAAGATTGGATATGGTTGTTTTTTCTATCAATATTTACACATCCTATTTTAGATAGTTTTACACCTTACGGAACCCAATTGTTTTTGCCTTTTACAGATTACAGAGTTGCTTTTAATACTATTTCTGTAGTAGATCCATTGTATACAATTCCGTTTTTATTATGCCTGATTATTGTAATGTTTTTCAATCGAAAAAACCCATGGAGATTGAAGTGGACAAAAGTTGGAATCTACATTAGTTCTGCTTACATGGTTTTCACGATCATAAACAAAATCTATATGGATTCTGTATTTGAAAAATCGTTTAAAGAAGCGAATATTCAATACAGTCGATTTAGCGCACAACCCACTATCTTAAACAATATGTTATGGTATGCTGTAGCAGAAACAGACACCAATTATCATCTAACTTTTTATTCTTTATTTGACAAAGAAAATAGCGCTACAAAATTTACTGTTATTCCTAAAAATCATGATCTTTTGGACATGAATCATCCTGATTTAAAAACATTGACTTGGTTTAGTAAGGACTATTATACGTTAAGCAAAATTGATTCAACGGGTCAAATTATCTACAAAGATTTACGCTATCCATTATTAAATGAAAACAATTCAAATTCTTCTTTATTCCGTTTTGAATTAGTGCAAGAAGGTGATCGTTGGAACACGAAACAATCATTCGGCCCTTCAATTTCAAAGGATGTTTTCAATCAGTTTATAGATAGGATTTTTGACAATTAATTTATCAAAACCACATCGTTTCACAATACACCAACTTCTAACATACATTCTTTCATAACTTGATAGGTTCTTTCAATATTATTATCTAACCCAATTGAAAAACGAATTAAACCATCTGACAAACCCATTTCTAATTGTTCATCTTCTGGTATTTCTGAAGATGTTGAAGAGCCTGGGGCAGAAAATAAGGTTTTATAAAACCCTAGACTCACTGCTAAATATCCTAAATTTTTGTGTTGCATCAACTCCATTAATTCATTTGCTTTTTCTAAAGAACCCGCATCAATAGTTAACATACCACCATAACCATATTCTGCATTCATCATCGATTTAAACAATGGATGCGAAGGATGAGATTCTAATCCTGGATACACAGTTTTTAACCCGTCAGCTTCAAATCTATTTGCTAAAAAAGCAGCATTGCAGCTGTGTTGTTTCATTCTAATGTGTAAAGTTCTTAAGTTTTTTAAAATTGAAGATGCTCGTAAGCTATCCATCGTAGAGCCCAACAACATACTTGCCCCGTCGTTTACATTTCTTAATTGATCTATAAATTCTTGTGTTCCGCAAACTACTCCACCTACAGTATCTGAAGAACCATTAATGAATTTTGTTAAACTATGAATCACGATATCTGCTCCTAATTTTGCTGGAGAAACTGATAAAGGTGAAAAGGTATTATCAACAACCAGTTTTAAATTATGCTTTTTCGCTAGTGCTGACAATCCTTTTATATCAGCAACTTCTAACAATGGATTGCTCACCGATTCACAATACAAAACTTTTGTGTTTTCTGTAATCGCAGCTTCTACAACATCTAATTTTGTGATATCTACAAATGTTGTTTGAATATTAAAACGTGGTGTAAAATTCTTTAAAAACGCATAGGTTCCTCCATAGATAGTTCTACTAGAAACAATATGATCGCCAGCTTCACACAATTGAAATAATACAGGTGTTATTGCTCCCATACCTGATGCAGCAACATTTGCAGTTTCTGTTCCTTCCATTGCAGCCAAAGCTTCACCTAAATATAAATTACTTGGTGTAGAATGACGAGAATATAAATAGCATCCATCGGCATTTCCTTCAAAAGTATCAAACATTGTTTTTGCTGATAGAAATGTATAGGTAGATGAATCTGAAATTGATGGATTTACACCTCCAAATTCTCCAAAGTATTGAAGATCTTGAATATTATCTGCTGGATTAAATTTCATAATAAATATATTTGACTACAAATCTAACTTAATATAGAAAATAAGTCAACAATAATTAATTATATCAGTTTATTAATCACTAAAAACGAACAATAATAAACTTTAAATCTTTATTTTAGCAATTCGAATACTATTTTTAGATTATTTTTCACATGACCTTAGACGCTATTGATAAAAAATTATTGTCACTTCTTCAAAATGACAGTAAACAAACAAACAAACAACTTTCTTTACAATTAAACCTTTCTGTAACAGCAATTTATGAGCGAATTAAAAAATTAGAAAAAGAAGATGTTATCAGAAAATATGTAGCATTGATTAATAAAGAAAAAATTAATAAATCCTTTCTAATTTTTTGCCATGTAAAATTGTTACAACATTCTAAAGAATTCTTGTCTAATTTTGAAAAAGAAATTTTAAAATTACCTGAAGTTTCTGAGTGTTTTCATGTCAGTGGAGATTATGATTACATCATAAAAATACATGTTTCTGACATGAAAGAGTATCGAGAATTTATGGTTACAAAGCTGACTACTATTAAGCATATAGGAAGCACTCACTCTATATTTTCTATTAGTGAAGTAAAGAATTCAAATGAGATAGAAATATAAAAAACCCCCAAATAAATTTGAGGGTTTTAGCAATCTATGATTTTGATAAAATAATTTTCTCATTTTGCTTTTCAACAAATTCACCAAAGAATCCTTTTAAAATTTCGTAATAACCTGCGGAAATTGTTGCTGAGTTAAACTTTAATTGAGAGATCACTTTTATTTTATTTCCACTTGACACTACTTGATATTTAAATACTCCCAAATTATCTGGTAGTGCTAGAGCTTTTGTCTCAGGTGAGGATTCTACTGAGTATCCTTCCGGAATTTGAATTGAAATCGTGTTTTTCTCTTCCCATCTTGATGAGAATTCTACAGGAAATTTTCTTTCTTTTAATTTAAAAGGATTGGTGCTATACCCATAAAAAAGCAATGGTTTTATATACATTTTTCCATTAATTTCTTCTATCAAATCTTCGGTAGAAAACTTAATAGTTCTAACGATTGCTTTTCCAAGATCTAATTTATTTGAGACTTTAAAGTTTTCAATCTCTATATTATATTGTTCTTCTAAGTTTGATCTTAATTGCTCTTCTTTTACATTATTGTATGAATTCCTATACTCTAGAGCACCCAAATTTTCAAACTTATTCCTCATCATTCCTTCTATAGAACCTTCACTATCAATTTTAATATTAACTGTATTTTCTTCTATTGAAGAAACCCCTGAAGTTAAATTTACCCAAGAAGAAGTACCATCTTTCAAAATTTTTCTTCCTTGCCAATTTAAAGCTCTTCCTGGGAGTAAATTTGGCAAACTATAAGGTTCACTAGCATCTAATAAAACAGTTCCTTTTCCCATACTTATTCCAGTAACTACATAATTAAAACCGTTTCTTGTTGGAAAAATAGGTTTTCCATTAGATTTGGTGCTAACTAAAATAGGATTAGCATCCAAACCTGCTTCACGTAGCATGGAAGTTAGCATCAAATTAATTGCTGCAACATTACCTGTTCCTTCTTTATAGGCTTTTCTTAATGTTTTGTCTGGAAATATAGCAGTATATCCATTCCACTTTATTTTTTGCTTTACAAATTGAAAAATTTTCATAGCTTTTTCCCCATCATTTGCTACACCTTGAACTAAGTTAGCTAAATCAGTTTTATAGAAACCTGTATTATTGATTTCTCCACCAAAGTTAGATGATGCATAGATACTTTTTGCAACATCTGCCCAAGAGTTAGAATAATATTTTGGTGAGGAGCCAGGGAATTTTTCATACTTTATTTCATACTTCAACCCTCCTCTATAGTTTGAAATATTATTCACATAAGGTTCATTACCTTTTAATGCCGGAATGTTTTCTGCAGTATATTTCTGAATATCTACTCTAAAGTCTACTTTTTTATTTTCAAAATCTCTAGATCTATTAAAGTCTTGTCTATCTGGAGCAATAGTCCACGAAACACTTCTGTTTTCTGTAGTTTCTTCTGGAGTAATAAAATAATATCCTCTACCTGTTTTTTTAAATTGAAAATATTCTGGAATTTCTATTATACAAGATAATTTCTTTACAGGAATATGATGTTGAAATTCTAATTGATCTATAGAAGTAACAAATGGAGAAGTTAATTTATATTCTATTTCAATAACTGATCCTTTTTTAATATTAGGTAATGTGATTTTTTCTTGACTATAATACTTTGATAGCTGTTCGTCAAAAATATCTTTTTTGGAGGCTTTACTTTTTACAATCTTTCCTTTTTCTAGATTATATGTTACAGCAGTAATAGATGATACCTTTTCTTTTGATCCCGCATCTGGTTTATAATATTCAATCTTTCTTGTTGCCTCATCAAAACCTTCTTTATTATAAATTTTGATTCTTTGATGATATTCATTAACAATACTAAAGCCTTTATTTTTATTGAAATTATAATAGGTTCTTCTAGAGGAGTATAAATAAGCCGCATTTGCTGTTGAATCTGTTGGATAATATTTCTCTTGTAATTCTTCTTTGGAAACTTTTCCAAATTTATAATTCTGAGAATGTAATGTAGTTTGAATTAAAAAAACAAGTGCTAAAAAGAATAGTATCTTTTTCATAAGAGATAGGTTTTAGTTAGTTGATTTTGGTTAATGATATTCTTATATTTTCATACTTTGCTATAGATTTTCTGAATTTTCTATAGGCTGCATACTCTTCTTTTGGATACTCACCAGCTTTTATTAAAAGGGATTTTTTGTAAACAAAAGTGTTATTGTCAGTTTTTGTGAAAGTGACATTATAGGATCCAAATTTCGTTGTGATATTTTTTTCTTGTGGTAATAATTGTATAGCATATCCTTCTGGAATTTTATAGGTATATTCATTAACATCTTTGTAACCTCTTACTATTTCTAAAGGCAGTTTTCTTTCTCTATATCTTGTTGGAACAAACGAATTTCTATTAAATAAATTAACACGGAACAAATAATCTTTTTCATTAATTGTTGCATAACCATCAATTGTAAGTTTAATTTTTTCTTTAAAAATGACAGCATCTTTATTGTTTTCAAAAGAGATAGAAGAAATTTCTAGATTGTTATTATAATCCCAAATATTAGATTTATAAAACTTTTTCAGTTCAGATTGAGATTCTGTTTCTAGTATATATCTTTTATCGTAACGAGTCCCTTCTGAAACTATATCCACCGTAGAATTAACATCTCCTTTTACGCCAAGGTTAATAATTGCTTTGGTAACTCGTAAGTTGGTTTCATTAAGATAAGCAGGTGTTTTTTTTATAATACCGCCTTCTTTTGTTACCACTAAAACATCTCTATTATCTGTAAAGGCTCCTAAATATCCAAAAGGCATTGTTTGACTTGTGCATTCTAACCAAATATCATTTCCATTATTTGGAATGTTTAAAATAACATGGTTGCCTTGCATTGATGCAAAATCTTTATCAATGTTTCTTTTCTGTTCTGCATACACCAAAGTATAATACGATTCGATACCAACAACATCTAACAAAGCTTTTGTATAATTGGTTAATCCTTTACAGTCTCCATAACCCACTTTATCTACTTGATTTGCAGCAATAGGTTCCCAACCACCAATTCCTACCTGAACACTTATATACCTTGTTTTATCTTGCATAAATTTGTATATAATTTTTGCTTTTTCTACATCAGATTTTGCTTTGGATGTTAGTGATAAAATCTTTGACTTTGTGTTTTCATCTAGAATATCTCTTCCGACTAACAATTTATCATGAACCCATTTTCCAAATTCTTTCCAATTAGAAGCATTTCCTTTTACTTTTTTTAAAGAAAATTGATCGGAAGCTACCATTAGATAAGGCATAAATTCCAGAGAAGATATACTTGAATTTTCTGGCTTTATAGCTGTTTGATTTTTTAAAACATAATGCAGATTACTTTCGGTAGAAATATTCTCTATTGGGTAATCTTCAAAACTTTTCTCTTTTATTCTTATTGGAATTTTTAAAGGATTGTTTAGCATATAGGTGCTTTTTTCTACACCAACATAAAAGCCATTAGTTGGAAACCACCTAGGAATAAAACCTGTAGAAGATGTTTTGTATTCTGATTCAAAAACTAAGGTGTATGGGTAGCTTGTAGGTGTATACTCAATGTACTTTACCCTATCATCAGAGTACAAATCTCCACCACTTACAGAGCTTATATCTAAAAATTTACCCTTTGTATATTTTTTAATTTCCTTACCATAAGCATTGTAAATCTTTGCAGAAAGTTTCGTGATTTTAGTATCATCATCATAATCTTCAACAATACGAGCATCAAAATTTCCTTGCTTATTTAAAACGGTGACTACTAATCTTTTTTTAACAACCATTTCATCAATAGCTTCTATAGTTATTTCTATAGAATTATCTCTAAAAACTGCATTAGCATTCTCCTTAAGTTCTTGTGGTATTGAAAGTGAAGAAAGTTTGTTTTCTTGTGAAGCTACACTTAGAAAAGCAAAAAATAATATTAAAAAAATAGGAGAATATTTTTGTTTCATCATTAAAATGCAATTTTTTGATGCAATATAAAAAAAAGCTCAAGGTTTTCAAACCTTGAGCTTTGTAATTTCTATAATTAGAAAAATTTATTCTTATTTGGTCTTTACAACAAAAGATAATTCAATTAAATCATCAATAAATTTATCTTTTAGGTTGTCGAACCATTTTTTAGATCCATATTTTACATTAAAATCTGCTCTGTCTATGTTAAATGTTTCACTTGCAAAAGTTGTAATTCCTTCTGCTTCAGATAAAGTTGCAGGAATTGTAATACTCTTAGTTACATCTTTAATCGTTAAATTACCTGTTACGGCTAATTTTCCTTCATTACTTGCTACTGAAGTGATTACAAATTTTGAAGTTGGAAATGCAGCAACATCAAAGAAATCTGGAGATGTTAAGTGACCTACTAAATTTGCTGATTTTTTTGCGTCTTTTATGTCTAAATTTTTGATTGAGCTCATGTCAATTAAAAATTCACCACCAGTAACAGTTCCATTTTCTATAACTAAAGAACTTTCTTTAAATCCAACAGACCCATCATGTGCTCCTCCAGGTTTTGTTCCTTTCCAAGTCATTGTAGAGGCTGTTAAATCTACATTATTAACTTTTGCTACTTCTGTTACTTTTACTTCTTCTTTTACATCAACTTTTTCTTTTTTCTCACCATTACATGATACTAAGATTGTTGAAATTGCTACGATTGCAATAATTGCTTTTTTCATTTTTATATAAATATTAGTTGGTTAAAATTATTTTCCATGGCAAATATATAACAATTTTATATTCCATGGAAAATAAAGTAAATTAAATTTTATTTTTTGAATCTATGATAATCGTAACGGGTCCGTCGTTTATAATTTCAACTTTCATATCTGCTCCAAACTCTCCAGTTTGAATCTCTTTGCCTAGTTCTTCTTGAAACCGATTGATAAAGCTTTTATAAATTGGATTTGCTACGGAAGGCTTTGATGCTTTTAAATAACTTGGACGGTTTCCTTTTTTGGTTGATGCATGCAACGTAAATTGACTTACAACAATAGCATCTCCGTTTGTATCGATAAGAGAGGTATTCATAATACCATTCTCATCATTAAAAATTCTAAGGTTTACAATCTTTTTAGACAACCAGACTATATCTTCTTGAGTATCTTCACCCTCTATCCCTATCAAAACTAGCATTCCGTCTTGAATAGAGGCTACTGTTTTTTCATTAATAGTTACACTTGCTTTTGTAACGCGCTGAATTACTGCTTTCATTATCTTTATGTTATTCCCAGATATCAGTTCTATATTGCTCTTCTTCTCCTTCTAATATTTGTAAGTAACTTTTATAACGCGACCAAGAAATAAGTTCTTCCTCTAAAGCATCTTTTACTGCGCAATGAGGTTCATTAACATGAATGCAATTATTAAACTTACACTCACTTTTTAAAGCAAAAAATTCTACAAAATAATCTCCTAATTCTTCTTTTTCAATATCTACAACACCAAAACCTTTTATTCCTGGTGTGTCAATAATTTGTGCATCAAAACTTAAATCAAACATTTCTGCAAAAGTTGTGGTATGTTGTCCTTGCTTATGTTGATCTGATATTTCCTTCGTTTTTAAATTTAAACCTGGCTCAATCGCATTTAATAAGGTTGTTTTTCCAACACCAGAATGACCAGAAAACATTGTTGTTTTCCCTTTCATTAATTCTTTAACAGCCTCTAAATTTATATTTTTAGTTGAAGAAACTTCTAGACATCGATACCCTATGGCTTCGTAGATATCTTTTAGATATAAAATCTCTGCTCTTTCTTCTATTTCGTAGGTGTCAATTTTATTAAAAATTAAAACAGCATCTATTGAATAAGCTCTGGCTGTAACTAAAAATCGATCTATAAATGTGGTAAGTGTGGGTGGATTATTAATAGTAACAAGCAAAAAAGCAATGTCAATATTTGATGCAATAATATGGGTTTGCTTTGAAAGGTTTACAGATTTACGAACTATAAAGTTTTTGCGTTCGTGAATTACATTAATGACACCGATCTCTTCATCTCCTTTGGTTTCTAGATCAAAATCTACAACATCTCCAACAGCAATTGGGTTGGTGCTTTTAATGTCTTTTAATCTAAATTTTCCTTTAATTCTACATTGATGAAATGCACCGTCTTCAGATTTCACAAAATACCAACTCCCTGTAGATTTATAAACTATTCCAGTCATATAACAAAGTAAATCAATTCTCTATAAAAAAGAAGAATATTGATTGTATAATTTTAAAAGGTTCTTAATAACATAAAAAAAGCGGCTTCTAGCCGCTTTTTTTATTTATCCATTGATCACTTTTTCTTGATGATTGATAGATTCTTGATGTATCGCTTTAAATACTCTCAAAATAAATTCTTCACTTAAACTATTTTCTTCTCCTTCTAGAATCATTTTTCCTAGAATTTCATTCCATCTTCTTGATTGTAAAACAGCCACATTTTTATCCTTCTTTAATCTTCCAATTTGGTCAGCTACTTTCATGCGTTTCCCAAGCATTTCAATTAATTGATGATCTATTACATCTATTTGAGTACGAGAAGTATTCAACGCATTTCTGTAATTAGCTTCTGTATCCGTTTCTTTTCTGATCTTTAAATCATCCATGATTTCAATCAAAGTAGACGGAGTAACTTGCTGTGCTGCATCACTCCATGCATTGTCTGGATCGTAATGAGTTTCAATCATTAATCCGTCGAAATTTAAATCTAAGGCAGTTTGGGAAACTTCAAAAATCATGTCTCTTTTTCCGGTGATATGTGAAGGATCACAAATCAATGGTAAATCTGGAAAACGATTTTGTAATTCAATAGCAATTTGCCATTCTGGATTGTTACGATATCTTGTTTTTTCATAAGTTGAAAATCCTCTATGAATAACTCCTAAATTTTTGATGTTTGCAGAATATAATCTTTCAATTCCTCCTAACCATAAAGCTAAATCTGGATTTACTGGATTCTTCACTAAGACTATTTTATCAGTCCCTTCTAAAGCATCAGCAATTTCTTGAACAATAAATGGACTCACAGTTGATCTTGCTCCAATCCACAATAAATCAATATCGTGTTCTAAAGCTAGCTTTACATGTGCTGCATTGGCAACTTCTGTAGCCGTTTTCATTCCTGTTTCAGCTTTTACTTTTTGAAGCCACTTTAAACCCAATGCTCCTACACCTTCAAAATTTCCAGGACGCGTTCTTGGTTTCCATATTCCTGCACGGAAATAATTTACATCAGAATCTTTTAATTCGTGCGCGATCTTTAAAACTTGATCTTCTGTTTCTGCACTACAAGGCCCTGCTACTACTAGTGGGTGATCTAATTTTAAATCATCCAACCATGTTCTTAATTCTTTTGTATTCTTCATTTTTACTCTTTTTCTATTATTTTATTCCGTTTAATATATTTTTAATGTGATTGGTATTTTGCATTTCTTCAAAAACCTCATCAAATTTATTTTCTTGCATCAGTATTTTAAAACGCTGCAAATTTCCGATATATTCTTCTAATGTTTCAATAACATTGGCTTTATTTTGCTCAAATATAGGTGTCCACATTGCGGGTGAACTTTTTGCCAAACGTACTGTAGATTCAAATCCACTTCCAGCCATGTCAAAAATATCGCGTTCATTTTTTTCTTTTTCAATCACAGTTTTACCCAACATAAAGGAACTTATGTGTGATAAATGAGAAACGTAAGCTATGTGTTTGTCATGAGAAACGGCATCCATATAACGAATTCTCATTCCTATTTTAGAGAAAATATCTAAGGCTTTTTCCTGAAGTTTAAAAGCTGTTTTTTCAACTTCACAAATGATATTAGTCTTGTCATTATAAAGTCCTTTTAAAGCTGCTTTTGGTCCTGAAAACTCTGTTCCTGCTATTGGATGTGCTGCTAAGAAGTTCCTTCTTTTTGGATGCTCATTTACGACTTCACAAATACGTTGCTTTGTAGATCCAACATCAATAACTAAAGCATTGTCATTTATTGTATCTAAAACTAAAGGCAAAACAGACAATGACTTGTCTACTGGAATCGTTAGAAACACAATGTCTGCAATCTTTAGATCGTCAAAATTTGCTTCATGATGAATCACTTTTAGTTCTTTTGCTTCTTTAAGATGCGCTGGATTATTATCAATTCCATAAATAATTGCTTCGGAATATTCTTGTTGAATATCTAAAGCAAAACTACCTCCAATTAATCCTGTTCCTATGATAAATACTTTCATCTTACAATCTATCTAATGCTTCTTTAATTTTATCTTCTGGCACACATAATGAAAACCGAATGTATCCTTCTCCCTGACTTCCAAAAATTGTTCCTGGAGCGATAAAAATATCTTTGTTATATAATAAATCATCTACCATACTTTCGGATGTAATGCCTTCTGGTAATTTTGCCCAAACAAACATTCCTGACGAAGTTTTATCATAACTGCAGTTTAACGTATCTGCAATTTTCCAAATGAGTTTTCTTCTTTTTTTATAGATTTCATCCATTTTCTGAAACCAATCTGACCCTTGGACTTCGCTCTGGGCAAGACCAATTTTTAAGGCAGCGATAGCTCCTTTTTGAATTCCGTAAAACATCCCCGAATCCATTTGTGTTTTTACTTTTAGTACTTCGTCTAAAAATTCTTTCTTTCCTAACAACATCCCTACTCTCCAACCTGCCATATTGAATGATTTACTTAAAGAATTTAATTCTAAAGCGGTAGATTTTGCTCCATCAATACTTAAAATACTCAACGGGTTCACATTCAAAACAAAACTATACGGGTTGTCATTTACAATTAAAATATGATGCTTCTTTCCAAATGCAATTAATTTCTCAAATAATTCAGCAGAAACTTTTGCTCCTGTTGGCATGTGTGGATAATTGACCCACATTATTTTAACCTCTGATAAATCCTGAAGCTCTAATGCTTCAAAATCTGGTTCCCAATTATTTTCGTTCTTCAGATTATAAAAAACAGGAATTGCTTCTAACAAATTAGTGACAGAAGTATAGGTTGGATATCCAGGATTTGGAATTAATACTTTATCTCCTTTGTTTAAATAGGCCATCGAAATATGAAGAATTCCTTCTTTACTTCCCATCAATGGTAAAATTTCATTTTCTGAACTTACTGAAACTCCATAGTTGTTCTTATAAAAATCAGCAACCGCATTTCTAAATTCTGGCAATCCTTGATAACCTTGATATTTATGTGCCCCTTCTTCTAAAACTGCTTCCTGAATGGCAGTAATAACTTCCTTTGGTGGCTGTAAATCCGGGCTTCCAATCCCCATATTAATAATGGGTTTTCCATCTGCAGCTAAGCCTCTTACTTCTCTTAATTTTTTTGAGAAATAGTATTCTTGTATCTGTTGTAAACGGTCTGCGCTATTCATCTCTTCCGTTTTTATATTCTCCTAATATTTTAAATTCTAAAGCCATAATTTCTATGATCGCTTTTGCTTTTGCAAAGTTTTGATAGTCATCAAAAGTAACATCTACAAAAAATGCGTATTTCCAAGGTGTTTCAATTTTTGGTAAGGATTGAATTTTAGTTAAATTCAATTGACAATCACTCATTACATTTAGCATTGCTGCTAAGCTTCCTCGTTGATGATCTAACTCAAATTTTAAAGAGGCTTTATTGACTTTAGTTTCGATAGCCTCAGTGACCTTTTTTTGAACAATCACAAACCTTGTTGCATTGTTTTTTATCGTTTGTATTTCATCTTCTAAAACTGCTAATCCAAATAGATCTGCCGCAATTTTAGGCGCAATGGCAGCAATGTTCTCTAGTTGATTTTCAGATATACGTTTAGCAACTTCAGCAGTATCTACATCTTCTATTAATTTAATCGTTGGATGATTTTTAAAAAACTCTTTACATTGTAACAATGCCATTGGATGAGAATACACTTCTTTAATATCTTCAGTTTTCTGATTTTCTAAAGCCATTAAATGATGATGAATGTTTAAATAGTATTCTCCTGTAATCGTTAAATGATGTTGATCTATTAAGGCATAATTTGGTATGATAGAACCTGCTATCGTGTTTTCTATCGCCATAATTCCATAATCAGAACTTTCTGAAACCACAGAAGATACCAAAGCATCAAAAGACAAACACTCTTGTAACTGACTTGTAGCTCCAAAATAGTTTTGAGCTACAATATAATGGTTGGAACCTTGAATTCCTTGAATGGCGATTTTCTTCATTTTTACATCAAAAAAAAAGCCTCGATGTATCGAGACTTTTAGTTATATAGTTTTTATTACATACACATAGAGTCTCAGCTTTTATTGAAAAAATAAAAGTAAAAATAGAAACTTGTCCAAACGCGTTGTAAATTCATTGTCGTGTGTTATTAAGCAAATCTAACTATTAAATTGATAATAGCAAATAATTGATTCTTCATTTTGAAAGAAATATGAAATCTATAAATTAAGCATCACTTTTTTATGATTACAATAAAATAAAATCAATCCTCATAAAAATGTTACTATTTGATAAAAGTATTATGAATTTGTTAAGTGTTAAAATGAAGTTTTTTTTCTTAATTTGCTTACATGAAAAAGCTATCTGTAATACTATTTCTTTTTGTGATTTGGAATTCAAATTCACAAGAATTAGAAAAATATAAAGGATTATATCCTAATGCTGTTTTTGTTAGACTACAGCAAGAGATTGTCATTACTATAAAACTAAATGATGGTAATTTTACCATCACAAAAGATATTTTTGAAGAGGATTTATATTTAAATGAATCTGCAAATTATAATTCTAAAAGATCTTTAAGTTATTCTTCGTTTTTTGACCTTGGAAAAATTGAGGCCAGTTCTTTAAGTTATGACGGTAAAAAATATAGTGAAACTAAGGTAACCGACTTTAGTAAAAAGAACGATTTAAACGATTCATTTTATGATGACTCAAAAGAAGTCAGTTTTATTTATCCAAAACTAGCGAAAGGCAGCAAAACCAATCTTAATCTTACTTACAACATCAAAAACCCTCGATTTTTAAGTGCATTTTTCTTTGGTGATTTTTATCCTGTTATCAATAATAAAATAACAATTATTGCTGACAAAGACATTACATTAAAGTTTAAAGAATTTAATACTGAAAAGGCGCAAATCGATTTTCAAAAGAAGAAAAAAGGGCGCAACAATATTTACACGTGGTCTAACAAAAACACTAATGAATATGATATCGAAGGAAATGCTCCAAACTACAAATCGATTTTACCTCATATTATTCCTATAATTACTTCTTATAAAGTCAAAAAAGAAGAAAAAAAATTATTGGATGGTGTTGATGGTCTTTATGAATGGTATTATTCTTTAGTAAAAAACATCAATAAAGATGAAGATGATCAAGAACTTGTAGATTTAGTTAAAGAACTAACGCAAGACAAAACATCTGATTTAGAAAAGGTAAAAGCCATATACTATTGGACACAGCAAAACATTAAATACATTGCTTTTGAATATGCCCTTGGTGGTTTTATTCCAAGAGAAGCCAATGATGTGTTCAAAAAAAAATATGGAGATTGTAAAGACAACTCAAGTATTCTTTACAAGATGCTAGAAATTGCTGGCTTAAAAGGGAATCTAACTTGGATAGGTACGCGAAGCATACCATATACTTATGAAGAAGTTCCAACTCCTGCAGTAGATAATCATATGATTTTATCCTATGAAGAAAATGGAAAAAACTATTATTTAGATGCGACTGGAAGATATATTCAAATAGATTATCCTTCTTCGTTTATTCAAGGAAAAGAAGCCTTAGTTTCTTATGGTGGAGAATACAAAATAAAAGAAGTTCCAATAATTCCTGCAAATTTAAATACGATTGTTGACAGTACTTTTATCAAAATTTCTGGTAGAGACATTACTGGTAAATCTTCAACAAAACTAACAGGTTACATTAAAAATAATTTATTTTACAATCTAGAAAATGTAAGAAAACAATCAGATATCAAGGAATTATACAACAAAAGGTTTTCTAAAGGAAATAATAAATTTCTTATCAAATCTTTTGAAGAAATAAACAAGTTTAGTTACGAAGAAGATTTTTTTATAAACTACAATTTCACAATTGACGGATATGCACAAAATATCGGTTCAGAGATTTTTATAAATCCACATTTAAATAAGTTAGTTTCTCTTTTCAAAACAAAAAAAGACAGAAAATATGGCATTGAATTTGATTATAAGAAGCAGTATTCTTATACCAACATTATAGAAATTCCTGAAGGATACACTGTAGATTATATGCCAGAATCTACCACTTTTAAAGATGACTTAATCACCGTTAAATTTTCTTACAAAGTAGATGAAAACAAGGTAATTAGTCAACAAGAAGTTATTTTAAATTTTATTCTTCTTAGTGTCGAACAACAAAAAATAGTCAATACCATCATTGAAAAAGCCGAAAAGGCTTACAAAGAAATTATTATTTTAAAGAAAAAATAGCACCCTTATGAATCCTAAAAACATTTTCGTTTTTCTTTTATTTTTATCAATATCAAATCTTACAAAAAGTCAAGAATTTTATAAAAGTTATGATTGGGAAAGTAATCCAACTTACAAAATAGAAAATTCAGATAAAGACATCATTGCTATCAAAGATAAAGTAGTTACTGAGTTTTATTTTGAAGATCAAAATCTTGTAGAATATTATTTAGAACACAAAGTTTTATGGTTAAACTCTGATGATAGAATAGAAGAATACAACAAAATATATTTACCTTTTTCTAATCGATCAAAATTAGAAGTTAACAAAGCGCGTGTTATTAAGAAAAATGGAGAAATTATTGAGTTAGATGAATCCAAAATTTTAACTGCTGAAAATGAAGAAACCGGAAGAACTTTTAAATATTTTGCTCTAGAAGGGGTTGAAAAAGGAAGTTTTATAGAATACTATTATGTCGAAAAAAGAACACCAAGATTTCAAGGCGCTAGATTTGATGTTCAAAACGGTTATGAGAAACTAAAAGTAGAATTTGATTTGTATGCACCAAGCAATCTTATTTTTAAGTTTAAGAGCTATAATGACATTGCTGAAGTGGTTCAAGACAAAAGCTCATCAGAAAAATTGCATTGGCATTTTTCTGCAGTAAACGTTCAAGGAGTAGATCGAGAAGAACAAGCTCCTTATGATGCCGCAACTGGTTTCATAATCTATAAATTACATCAAAACTTGGCAAACAATGCAATCATAACCTCTTACAATACCGTTGCAAATAATTTATACTCATTTTATTATGCTGATTATGATAAAGAAACCGATAAACTACTTGATAATTTAATCAAAGAAACTGGCATTTCAGCTGATATAGATGAGGAAGCAAAAGCAAGAGAAATAGATTTATATATCAAACAAAATATATTTTTCTCTGAAACTGGAGGCGAAAATTTAGAGGATTTAAAAAGTGTACTTACCAGTAAAACAGCTAATCAAACCGGTATTGTTAAACTTTATGTAGGTTTGTTTAGAAAGTTAGGTGTTACACATGAAATCGTGCTAACAACTAATCGATTGCAATTAAAGTTTGATAAAGAATTTGAAGCTACTAATTTTTTAAATGAATTTTTATTCTATTTCCCTGCTTCCAAAAAATATTTAGCTCCAAGTAAATTTGGAACCAGATTCGGATTCCCTCCACCTATATATACCGACAACTATGGATTGTTTATTACTGGATATAATATTGATGGTAAAAGAAAAGCGTTTGCTGAAATAAAATATATTGAACCGATAGAAGCAAAATATTCAACTGATGAAATGTATATAGATGTTCGTTTTGATAAAGAAGATTTTACAAAAACCAACATCAAATTAGACAGAAAAATGAATGGATATTATGCAATGGCTATTCAACCGTTCATGAATTTAATCCCCGCTGACAGGAAAAATGAAATTATTGATGATGGTTTTGCCAAAAGCATCGATAAAAATGGAGAAATACAAAGCAGAGAAATCATAAACGAAGACCCTAATTTATTTGGATTGAAACCATTTGAACTTAAATTTGAAATTAATTCAGAATATTTTGTTGAAAAAGCAGGGAATAAATACCTCTTTAAAATAGGTGATTTAATCGGTCCTCAAATGGAAATGTATCAAGAAAAGAAACGTGTTTTACCTCTAGAAGCAGAATTTAATAGAAGTTATTATAGAACGATTAAAGTAACCATTCCTGAAGGTTACAGAATCTCTAACCTAGAAGACATCGTTATTAAAAATATGTATGCAAAAGACGGGAAAGATATTTTTGTGTTTGATTCATATTATAAACTTGACGGGAATATTTTAACCGTAACTGCAGACGAACATTACAGAGAAAATATTGTTGCTCCAGAGGATTATGAAGAATACAGAAAAGTAATCAATAGTGCTGCAGACTTTAATAAAGTCACTTTAGTTTTTGAAAAGAAATAATTTAAAGAATTTATATAACTAAAAAAGCCTCTCAAAATTTGAGAGGCTTTTTGCGGTCTGGACGGGACTTAAAACCCACTATTTTAACAACTAAAAAAACCTCAACAAATAACAGTCAATCCTTTATAAATTCTATTAAACTCATAAAAATCAATACTTCAAAAGTATTTAAAGAAATTGAATCAAATTGAATAAGAATTAAATTCGGCTGACTAAATACTGACTAAACGCTGACTAACTTATTTTTTTTGATTATATTTGAGTGTTCAAAATGTTCAAATAATGGCAACAATTAAATTTTTACTTCAAAGTAAGTCAGAAAGTGCATCTATCTATTTGAGGCTTTCAATAAATAAAGACACTTCGTTTAAAAGAAAAATAGGACTCTCAATAAATGCAAAAGACTGGATTGCAAAAAAAGGACTACCAAAACAAAACAACGCAACAAATAAAAACCTTACTACAGATTTAGAAGATTTAAGAAACCACTTATTAAAACAAATCAATTCAGCCAATAGCAATGCAGAGGTAATTACTAGTGAATGGCTTTTTCATAACATAGAAGTATTTTTTAAACGTGCATCAAATAACAATCATAGTGAGTTGGTTATTGATGCAATACAAAACATCATAAATACGGCTCATATCAGAGATAACGGAAAAGGCGGGATAGGTTTAAGTAATTGCAGAGTAAATTCTTACAAACGTTTATCAGTTCTTTTTAATGAATTTCAAAAAGACAAAAACTATAAAATACCTCAATTAGATAAAATTGTTTTCGATAGTTTTAAAAAATGGTTATTAGATAAAAAAGAATATTCAGCAACTTACTCATTAAAAAAATTATCAGACTTAAAAACCGTTTGTAAAGATGCAAGAAGTAACGGTATAGAAACCTCATCAGAATTAAACGATATTAAAACAAAACAAGTTGCGACTTATGACGACGATATGGAGGTTATTATTTTAACGCCATCAGAAATAAAGAAAATCGAAAAAGCAACACTTACAAGAGAAGCACTTATAAATGCTCGTAAATGGCTTATTTTGGCTTGCTATACTGGACAAAGAGGACAATCTTTAACAACTCGAATAAAAAAAGAAAACTTTGAAAGATATGGATCTGATTTAGTTATCAAAATTAGACAAAAGAAAGGCAACAAATCCGTAATAATACCCGTATTGCCAAAAGTAAAAGAGATTTACGAAAGCGGTTTACCTTACACAATATCCTTAACAAAACTAAATAAGCATTTTAAAGAGATTGGAAAAATTGCAGAATTAAACGAACCGACAATGGGGCGAATAATTGAAGCAGAGGTAAAAGGCAAAAAAAGAGGGGTTAAAAAATTACGCCCTAAATACAAATATATTAGCACCCATATTGGCAGACGTACGTTTGCATCAAATCATTATGGAAAAATTCCAACACCAATAATAATGCGAGTTACAGGACACGCAAAAGAAAGCACATTTTTAGGGTATATAAACCAAACAGACGATAGCCATATAGATACTTTTTTAGAATACTACAAAACCAAAGAATTAAAAGAACGAAAAGAACCTCAACTAAATATTATTAAAAACGCATCAAATCAAAATTAGAGATTATGGAAAGCAATAGTATATATGAAAGACTTAAAATAGAATCGGAAAAGAAAGATAAATTGATAAATGAACTATTTCAGAAAAGAAAAAAAGAAGGCAAGCCTATTAAATTTTCAGTTTCTTATATTGAAAATGTTTTAAGAAATAAATCAAGCAAAAAGCAGATTTAAAAGTTATCAAAACTGCATATTAGTAATAAAATAAACTATTGTATTTAAGTTTATAAATTATTTTTTAATTTGGTTGATGTTACTATGCAATGCTTTCTATGCTAGAAATACTTATTTTTAACAAATGCTTGAAAAGAAATTAAATGACTTTACTACAATACATTGACAACCTCAACCAAAGATTTACTTTAGGGAATGCTACCGAACATACTTTTAGAGGGGATTTACAACAATTATTAGAAACACTTTTGCCAGAAATAAGAGCCACAAATGAACCTAAAAGGCAATCTTGTGGAGCACCGGATTACATTCTTACTAAAAAAGATATTCCTATTGGGTTTATAGAAGCCAAAGATATAGGAGATAAAGATTTAGAGGGTAAAAAGAAATCAGGAAACAAAGAACAGTTTGATAGATATAGGGCGTCTTTAACCAATCTTATTTTTACAGATTATTTAGATTTTCATATCTATCAAGACGGAGAGTTTATAACCAAAGTCACTATTGCGGAGGTTGTGGATAATGAAATAAAACCTCTTCCAGAAAACTTTGAAAACTTTGAGAATCTTATTAAAGATTTTGCTACTCACGTAGGACAGACAATTAAAAGTTCAAAGAAACTTGCAGAAATGATGGCGGGTAAAGCACGTTTACTTTCTGATGTTATAGAAAAGGCATTAACTAGCGATGAAGAGCAACAAGAAGACAGTACTCTAAAAGAGCAAATGATGGCTTTTAAAGAGATTTTAATTCACGACATCACACCCAAAGGTTTTGCAGATGTGTACGCTCAAACTATTGCTTATGGTTTATTTGCAGCACGTTTGCACGATCCTACTTTAGATACTTTTAGCAGACAAGAAGCAGCAGAATTAATTCCAAAATCAAATCCATTTCTTAGAAAGTTATTTGGCTATATAGCGGGTGCAGACATAGACGATAGAATAAAATGGATAGTTGACAATTTAGCAGAAATCTTTTTAGCGTGTAATGTAGAAGAGATTTTAAAAAATTACGGGAAATCTACGAAGATGGAAGACCCTATTATACACTTTTACGAAACCTTTTTAGCAGAGTACGACCCCAAATTAAGAAAAGCCAGAGGAGTTTGGTATACACCCGCTCCAGTTGTTAATTTTATAGTAAGAGCAGTAGACGATATTTTAAAAACCGAGTTTGATTTACCACAGGGTTTGGCAGATAGTTCTAAAACTACCATTAAAGTAAAAACAGATATTGCCAATAAAAATTTTAGTAGCGGATATAAAGAAGTTGATAAAGAAATACACAAAGTACAAATACTAGACCCAGCCACAGGCACAGGAACATTTTTAGCAGAGGTTATAAAGCACGTTCATAAAAAATTTAAAGGACAAAGTGGAATTTGGAGCAGTTATGCAGAAAATGAGTTATTACCTCGTTTAAATGGCTTTGAGTTGTTAATGGCATCTTATGCAATGGCACACTTGCAAATAGATTTGTTATTAAAAGAAACAGGATTTAAACCCACAAAAAACCAACGAACAAAAATATATTTAACCAATAGTTTAGAAGAGTACCATCCAGATACAGGAACGTTATTTGCAAACTGGTTAAGTAGTGAAGCAAACGAGGCAAACCATATAAAAAGAGACACCCCAGTAATGTGTATTATTGGAAACCCACCTTATAGCGGCATATCTTCTAATAATGGAAAATGGATAAGTGATTTAATAGAAGACTACAAATATGTTGATGGGGTACATTTTAACGAGCGTAAACATTGGTTAAATGATGACTATGTGAAGTTTTTAAGATATGGGCAGCATTTTGTTGAGAAAAACGGAACGGGGGTTTTAGCATATATAAATCCACATGGGTTTTTAGATAACCCTACTTTCAGAGGGATGCGTTGGAATTTGCTTAAAACATTTGATAAAATCTACACTATAGATTTACATGGAAATAGCAAAAAGAAGGAAACAGCACCAGATGGTAGTGCAGACATAAACGTTTTTGATATACAACAAGGCGTTTCAATTAATATCTTTATAAAAACAGGAAAGAAAAAGTCTAATAATCTTGGAAAAATATTTCATTTTGATTTGTACGGAAAGAGAGAATTAAAATATGACTTTTTATCCACCAATACCCTAAATTCTGTAAATTTTAAAGAGTTAAACCCTGAACCACCTTTTTTCTTTTTTATTAAAAAAAATAAGGATGGTATAAAAGAATATCAAAGTGGTTTTGGGATTCACGAATTATTTCCAGTAAATGTCACAGGTATCGTAACTGCTCGTGATTCTGTCGTTATAGATATGCACAAACAAGACCTGCTTAACAGAATTCAAAGATTTACAAATCATGATTATTCCGATGCAGATACTAGAAGTTGGTTGTTTCCAAATAAAAAAGATGGTAAATATTTGGCAGGAGATTCAAGAGGTTGGAAACTTGGAACTGCAAGAGAAAATATTTCCGGTCATAACCACCAAGATTTTATCAAACAAATTGACTATAGACCATTTGACACAAGAAACATTTATTACTCATCAGATATGGTTGATTGGGGTAGAGAGAAATATATGAACAACATTATTAAAGGAGATAATTTAAACCTAATTGCCGCTAGACAGTCAACAGATGAGAATTGGAACTTAATTCAAGTCACAGAAAACATGATTGACAATCGGTTTCATTTCAGTTATAAAGGGATCCCATCGCAGTTTCCACTCTACCTCTATCCTGAAACCAACGGTCAACAAACCACAGAAGAAACCCCAGAAAGAACCCCAAATCTCAACCCAGAAATATTAAAAGAAATTACAAAAAAAATAGAGTTAACATTTACCAACGAAAAAGAAACCACAAAAAACACCTTTGCCCCTATTGATATTTTAGACTATATCTATGCAGTATTACACAGTCCTAATTATAGAGAAAAATACAAAGAGTTTTTAAAGATAGATTTTCCTAGAGTACCATATCCTAAAGACCAAACCACATTTTGGCAGTTGGTAAAATTAGGCAAAGAAATTAGAGAGATTCATTTATTAGAAAGCGAAGCCGTAGAAAACTATATTACAAGTTATCCAGAAACAGGAGACAATATAATAACTAGAAAATTAACCAAAACCGATATTGGTTACGAACCTATTTCAGATACTTTAGGCAAAGTTTGGATAAATGATAATCAACACTTTAATAACGTGCCTTTAGTGGCTTGGGAATTCTATATTGGAGGCTACCAACCTGCTCAAAAATGGTTAAAAGACAGAAAAGGCAGAGAGTTAACTTTTGAAGACATTTTACACTATCAAAAAATAATTGTTGCTTTATCTGAGACAGATAGAATAATGAAAGAGATAGATAAAATTGAAATAGAGAAAAAATAGGACACAATTTGCTATCTATGAATAAAAACAATACTAAAGAAAAAAATAACGAGTTGAAACCCAACAAAGAAGAGGAATTTAAAAGTTTATATGGTGCTATGCTATGGGAACAAGATAATCCGAACATAAATCATCATTTACAAAAACATGACTTTGATTTTAATCCTTTTTATCTAAAATATTTTGAAGATCATCCAACAAAAAAATTAAAATAATGGCAACAATAGAGGACATTGCAAGTATTTCTTATGAGGGGTTATACAAATATGTGCCTAATAGAAATAAGAAAAAGTTTAGAGATGAATTTGTGGGTAAAAAAAGATACTCATCAAAATTTGTACTCGCAGTTTTTCCTAAGTACATTGATTTTGAGAAATGGGTGAAAAACCCTAAGGATATACACGACATCATTTTAATTAACTACTGGCTTATTGAAGTGCCTAATGTTGGGTTAAAAAGAACTGCCCTATTTAATAGTTATAGTGATAGAAACAAAATCTTAAACAAGCAAATTAAGAATAAGACTAATGCTAAAATGAGTTTATCACTAAATAAGAATAAGAAAGTAATAATTAAAAAGATAAAAAAGTAAATTTTAAACAGGGGAAATCTCCCCTTTCTAAAATAATTCTAAAACGTAAACTTTACGGAATAAAGAAAATAGGGGATACTCCTAAAAACAAATTATCAAGTGTTTATATATGCCAACGCAAAAAACATTCAAATACGATATTAATTCTTTTAAATATAAGCATAATGAAGATTCAGAAGAGCAAGCAAATAGAATACTACATTTTGCCATTCTAAAAAGCATGAAAGAAGATTTAGGCCCATTTAGTAAGTTATTCGTAATAACAGGTCTCTTAATGGAAATTACTAATAAAGAACTTTTATTAAGTACAAAATCCTTGTTTAATGATACGGATTTTAGTGAATTAAGTGAAAAAATTAGTTTAAAAATTAATAACAACAAACATATCTATTCAGAAAGCCAAATAATTAGAATTTTCTCTATAATTATAGGCAATTACATTAGGTATAAAAGAATGAAACCAAAAGACTGTAAGGGGTTTTCATTTAAAATTAATAGGAATAATATCACTATCAAAAGTGTTGATTTTGCAACTAATTTTAAAAGGAAAGTAATTTCAGAAATTCCTAATATTTTTCAAAACGATATAAAAGCCTACGACCAGTTAATAGGGATAATGGATAAAATAGACTTTAATCGTGGAAGTGATTATCTGGAAAGAGAGATTAAGTTTTTGGAAAGACAGAAAAAAAAGATTTTCGCATTAGAAAAAAATCCATATCCCAAAGTTTTTGTAGACCTTTCTAGTTATATTATATTTAAAGAATACATTGATAAACACTACTTAGATCCATACAAAGAACTATCATTTATCTTTTATCAATTACAAAGAGAACATAGACTTGTTAAAATAAAACATTTAGAATTTGCCAAATTTTTACTCGACAATGACTTTATAAATGAAAAAACGCATACCATAATATCTTATCAAAAAGGTTTTAGCAGTAAAAGTAATTCCGATTCTAGACTAAATAATTACAATAATATTCTAATTGAAATAGATAGGTATTTTAGTTAAAAAGTAATCTTCGGAAAAAAGTTAGGAAAATCGGAATTGAAATCCTTTGACCTTTGTTGATATTAACAAATAATATTCAGCAAAATGAAAGCAATTCAATTTTTACAGGTAACTCCTGAACAACTTCAAAACGCAATTATTGAGGGCGTGAAAACTCAATTAGAAGATTTAAAAAAATTCTACCAACCCAAAGAACCTAAAAAATATCTTACAAGAACAGAAGTTAGCGAAATGCTTTCTGTGGATATTTCGACGGTTCATAATATGTGCAAGCGTAATATTTTGCAGAAATATCAAATCTCGGGCAGAGTCCTATTTTTACGAAGTGAAGTGGAGGCAAGTATTGTAAAACTTAACAAGTAATACAATGGCAACGCAACCAGTAAAATACGTGTTCAAGGCAACAAAGTATTTTAGTACAACTACTCACTACAGTTTGCATAAAGCCACAGGAAAACTATTAATATCTGATAAACTTAATATTTCTGAAAGTAGAAATTTTGCTAAGTCGAAACCAGTGTTTTGGTGTCAAGAAAGAAAAGACAATAAATGGGAGAAACCTAATTTAACTGGCTTATTTGAAACTACAAAAGAAGAAGTTTTTTGGGGATGTAGAGGTAAGTTTGAACATCTTATAATCTTCGCATTTTATAATAATACTCAAGACTTGCACGTCTATTACTACGAGAATTTTTTCACAAAAAATTTAAAACCATTAATTACTAACCTATAAAACAAAAAAAAGAGGATGTTCAACGTCCTCTTTTTATTTGTTCAAAATGTTGGGTAATTGTGGTAACGAATACCCATAACAAATATACTATATTTTGCCAATAGATTATACGAAATTTAAGATTGAAAAATCAAACTTATGCAAAATGCTAGCATCTGAAAAACTAGATTTTAAAGGCGAGTATTCGGCTGTAACTGGAGAAGTTTATGACAATAAAATTATTGCCAAAATACATTTCTGTGAAGTTAGAGTATATAAGAGTGGACTAGTGATTTTTTCGGGTAGTATTCATAAAATGTATAATTCAATAAAAAAGATTAATGCACCCAATTATAAACCACTATCTAAAGAACAAAAAGATAAAGGACACAGGGATCTATATAAAGGATTTAATGGCAATCAATTTGGGATTAATGAAATAAATTTCGTTATAAAATACTTAGAAAAATTATTGTTTTGTAAGGCTTCAGATATGATAATTAGAAGCATTGAATTGGGATTAAACTTGGAAATTGACTTTAATCCTCAATTATTTATTTTAGGATTGCTATACTATAAGAATATTCCTTTTGAGTTTAAGTACAAAAGAGGATTTGCTCAGGTCGAATTTGAAGATTTTAGAATTAAGATTTATAATAAGTCAAAACAGTACGATTTAAAAAAACATACTATAAGAATTGAGGTTAATTTTTCAAGAATGGCTAAATTAAATCAAAAGGGATTAAATAATCTTGAAATAAAGCCAGAAGAACTTTTTAAGGGTTTGAAAGTCGTTTTAGAAAAGTTTGATGCCATTAACTATTATGATGATACAATTAAACTAAAAGACTTGTCAAAGCCTCAAAAAAGAAACTTAACTAAATATAGAGACGTTAGATATTGGTTAGAGGATATTAAGCCGAATAAAAGAGATGAACCCAAGAAAAAATTAAAATCTTTAATAGAGAAACATTCAAGTAACTTGAAAGAAATAATAAAGAATGAATTTTTAAAAACTAGGGTAATAAATACACAACAAAATAGAACTAAAGAGGAGGTAATAAATACATATTCAAGTATAGAGGAAAACATTACCCGAAATGAACATAGTTATTGCATTGTTACTGGTGTTAAATTAATTGGAAAGGATGAGAAAGCAAAATATAGTAGAACAACAACTTTAAAATACCTTAGGAGTAATGATAAAAAAAGATATTTCGAAGTTTGTAGTTATCTCCTAAATAAATCAAACGAGCATCATACAAAATATGAAAGTGCAATTATTTCTCATTTAGCAAAACAGGTTAGGAATAGATTTAATAGTAAAAAAGAAATTAGAGAGATTGGTTACAAATCAAAGAAATATGAAAATCAACTTTCTTTAAACATTTAAGAAATAGTTTTTATTTTCTTTTTAGAAGTGTTAAAATTTTACGGATTATTTGTTGTAAAAATATACAACAAGGAATTATTATTATCTCAAAATTATTTTATGAAAAGATACTTTATGAGTTTATTGAGAATGTATAGGTTATAAATATATTAACTAGTTAGAAGTCTCAATAAAAGGCAAAATAAATATTCATTCATATGCTCAAAGACCCCCATAGGCTTAACTATATTAGTTTCCTTTTTTTTTGTAAAACTTTAAATGCACCCTATACTTACAGATCTAATTATATAAGCAACTTTTTAAAATGTGATTTATATACGTGGAAAGTTTTTTGTTTTTAAGAGTGTTGTGTCAACTTAAAGACAAATCAATTATTTAAAGAAGTATTAAGGGTTTTTAAAATTTACTGAATAGTGGTTGACTAATAATACCTAAATAGTATAAAAAAAATAAAAATACTGACTAAATACTGACTAAACACAAAACAAAAAATCCTTAACTCTCTATTAAATAGATTATTAAGGATTCTTTCTGCGGTCTGGACGGGACTCGAACCCGCGACCCCCTGCGTGACAGGCAGGTATTCTAACCAGCTGAACTACCAGACCGTTGCTTTAAGCGGATGCAAATATAAGTCAGTTTTTTATATTTCCAAACAGAAACAGTAAAAATTACATCATTTTTTGTCTGCTTAAAAAATAGCTTGTTAATACTTGATTAAAACCAATTTGAATATCTACTGGTACATAATCAATCTTATATTGCAAGCATTTGTTTTTCAATTCTTTAAAATAGGAATCTACCAAAGATGTATACTGTTCTTGAATATTCTCACTAAATAAATTCACCTCTTCTCCTGTTTCTACATCTACAAATTTTTTGGGTGAATTATCAAAATCAAACTTAAATTCGGTCTTTTCATCGAAGGCATGAAACAAAACAACTTCATGTTTGTTATGTTTTAGGTGTCTCAAGGCTTCAAAAAGTGCTACTTGATTTGTATTTGACTGCATCATGTCCGTAAATAAAAAAATCAAAGAACGTCTGTGGATTTTTTCAGCAATCTCATGTAAATATTGATAGGTTTCGGTACTAGCTTTAGAATTACTAGTCAAAAGCTTTTCTAACTGATGTAAAATCATCTTTCGATGCCTATCACTCCCTTTTTCTGGAGCGTAGTATTCATAGGTGTCTGAATAAATACTCAACCCAACAGCATCTCTTTGACGTTTTAATACTTCCATTAAAGAAGCTGCTGCAACTGCAGAAAAACCTATTTTATTTAATTGATCTAAACTTTGTGTTTTTAAAACCGGATAATGCATAGAAGCTGAATTATCAATAATAATATGACAGCGTAAATTGGTTTCTTCTTCGTACTTTTTTGTGTAGAGTTTTTCGGTTTTGGCAAAAAGTTTCCAATCAATATGACGTGTGCTTTCACCTTTATTGTATAATTTATGCTCAGAAAATTCTACAGAAAATCCATGAAAAGGACTTTTATGCATTCCTGTAATAAAACCCTCTACTACTTGGCGAGCCAAGAGTTCTAAGTTTTTAATTTCTGAACTTTTTACTTGTGAAAGATCCATCATAATGTTCGAAAATAGAAAAAGGCTTGGCATTCGCCAAACCTTTTGTCTATCAATTTTGTTAATCTTTATAGATTAGAAAAATTCTACTATAAAGCAGCATCAATTTTTCCTGTGTAAACGTTTTTTGGAGCAACGCCAACTTGTTTGTCTATGACTTCACCGTTTTTAAATAATAATACCGTAGGAATATTTCTAACTCCGTATTTAGCAGCAAATTCCTGATTAGCATCAACATCTACTTTTCCAACTACAGCTTTTCCATCGTATTCTCCATGAATTTCATCAATGATTGGTCCAACCATTCTACAAGGCCCACACCATGCTGCCCAAAAGTCAACCAATACTGGCTTGTCTGATTTTAATACTACTTCGTCAAAGTTTGCATCTGTTATTTCTAATGCCATGATTTTATATTTTATATAATTAATTCAAATTTTAATACTACAAAAGTAACTAAATATTTCGCGATAGAAATATGATGAAAATTACTTTTTGCTATTGGTCTATCAAAGAAGTTTATCCTTACAATTAAAAAATTTGCTTCGCTATTTGTTCTATATTGGTTGATTTACCCATTGAGTAATAGTGTAAAACCGGCACACCAAAATCTATTAACTCTTTACTTTGTTGGACACACCACTCAATTCCAACTTGTCTTACTTGCTGATTTGTTGAACAATCTTGAACTGCATTAATTAAAGGTTCTGGAAGATCTATTTTGAATACTTGTGGCAATAATTGCAAATGTTTTGAAATAGCTATCGGTTTGATTCCTGGGATAATTGGCACATCTATACCTATCTCTCTAGCTGCTTTTACAAAATCAAAATACTTCTGATTATCAAAAAACATTTGAGTTACCACATAATCTGCTCCGGCATCTACTTTGTCTTTCAATCTTTTTAAATCGGTCTGTAAAGAAGGTGCCTCCAAATGTTTTTCTGGATATCCTGCTACTCCAATACAAAAATCTGCACAATCATCAGCTTCCATGACATCATGTAAATATTTCCCTTGATTCAAATCTGCGATTTGTTCAACTAGACCTTGAGCATATTGATGTCCACCTTTAGCAGCTTCAAAATAGTTTTGATGACTCATGGCATCACCACGTAAAGCCATCACATTATTGATTCCTAAGTAATGACAATCCACTAATAAGTATTCTGTTTCTTCTTTTGTAAAACCTCCACACAATACATGAGGTACAGTATCTACATCATATTTATGTTTGATTGCGGCACAAATTCCCAATGTTCCTGGGCGCATTCTTGTGATTTTACGATCTAGCAATCCGCTTTTTTCAATATACACATATTCTTCTCTTGAAGTAGTGACATCTATAAACGGTGGATTAAACTCCATCAATGGATCGATGTTATTGTATAATTCTTGAATATTCTTCCCTTTTTTAGGAGGAATGATTTCAAATGAAAATAATGTATTTCCGTTTGCTTTTTGAATGTGATCAGTAACTTTCATATTTGTGCTGAATTTAGTTCAGTATCTGTTTTTAGTATATTTGAGCGTCTCTATTAATCGGCAATGGCTGGATGTAACCATTTTCTTGCTTTATCTAGTGTAATTCCTTTTCTATTCGCAAAATCACGTACTTGATCGTCTGTAATTTTTCCAAGTCCAAAATAGCTTGCTTCTTCATTTGCAAAATAATATCCTGAAACTGCTGCCGCAGGCCACATTGCTAGGCTTTCTGTGAGTGTCACCCCAATTTGTTCTTCAACATTTAGTAATCCCCAAATGGTTTCTTTTTCTAAATGATCTGGACAAGCTGGATATCCTGGAGCAGGACGAATACCTTTATAATTTTCTTTGATGAAATCTTCATTGGTCAAATTTTCTGATACAGCATACCCCCAATGTTGAGTTCTTACCCTATGATGCAAATATTCTGCAAAAGCTTCTGCAAAACGATCCGCAAGAGCTTGCGCCATAATAGCATTGTAATCGTCGTCTTTTTCCTTGTACTTGGCTGCCAATTCATCAGCCCCAAAAATAGCGGTACAAAAAGCACCCATATAATCTTGTTGCTGACTTTCTTTGGGTGCAATAAAGTCTGCCAAGGCAAAGCTTGGTTTGCCTTCTCGTTTCTTTAGTTGTTGACGTAAGGTTCTAAAAACAGCAACTTCTTTTCCTTTTTTGGTGATGGAAATATCATCATCATTTACAGAATTTGCTTCAAACAATCCAAAAATTGCTTTGGGTTTTAGCGCTTGTTTGGTAATGATTTCTTTCAGCATTTCTTGTGCATCATTAAACAAACTACTGGCTTGTTCTCCAACGACTTTATCAGTAAGAATGTCTGGATATCTTCCATGCAAATCCCAACTTCTAAAAAACGGACTCCAATCTATATACGGAACTAATTCCTTTAAACTTAATTGCTCTAAAGTTTGAACTCCAAGCTCGTTTGGTTTAAAAATATGACTAGTTTCCCAATCGATTTTAAATTTACGTTCTCTAGCTTCTTCTATAGAAATATAGTCTTTGGTTTTTCCTCGCTTTAAAAACTTTTTACGAAATTCTGAATAGTCTTGTTTGAGTTTGTCTGTATATGCTTTGTTCGTATTCTCATTTAATAAATCTCCAACGACAGTAACTGCTCTTGATGCATCATTCACATGTACAACGGCGTTTTTATATTGAGTATCAATCTTAACAGCAGTGTGTGCTTTAGATGTTGTTGCCCCTCCAATTAACAAGGGAACTTCAAAATTCTGACGCTCCATTTCTTTGGCGAGATAGACCATTTCATCTAAAGAAGGAGTAATCAATCCACTTAAACCAATAGCATCAACATTTTCTTTTTTAGCCGTTTCAATGATATTTTCTGGTGGAACCATTACACCTAAATCGATGATTTGATAATTATTACAACCTAACACAACAGACACAATATTCTTTCCAATATCATGCACGTCTCCTTTGACTGTTGCCATCAATATTTTTCCAATAGCTTGTTGTTTTTCTCCTTTTTCAGCTTCGATAAATGGATTCAAATAGGCTACTGCTTTTTTCATCACTCGTGCTGACTTTACCACTTGAGGTAAAAACATTTTTCCACTTCCGAATAAATCTCCCACTACGTTCATTCCAGTCATCAAATGACCTTCAATCACATGCAAAGGTTTTTCAACACTAAGCCTAGCTTCTTCGGCATCCTCTACAATAAACGCATCAATTCCCTTGACTAATCCGTGTGTTATTCGTTCTTGAATTGTTCCTTCTCTCCAAGTTAAATCGACTCCTTTTTCAACTTTAGAGCCTTTGACGGTTTCAGCAAAATCTAACAATCGTTCTGTAGCATCGTCTCTTCTGTCTAGAATAACATCTTCTACTCTTTCTAACAAATCTTTGGGAATGTTATCATAGACTTCCAATAAAGCAGGGTTGACAATTCCAATATTCATTCCTGCTTGAATGGCATAGTATAAAAACACCGAATGCATTGCTTCCCGAACTCCGTCATTTCCTCTAAAAGAGAACGAAACGTTGCTGACTCCTCCGCTGACGCTAGAATGCGGTAAGTTTTCTCGAACCCAACGTGTTGCTTCGATAAAATCGATAGCATTTCTTTTATGTTCGTCCATTCCTGTTGCAACAGGAAATATATTTAAATCGAATATGATGTCTTCTGCTGGAAAACCAACTTTATCAACCAACACGCTATAAGAACGTTCGGCGATTTCTATTCTTCGTTGATAATTATCTGCTTGACCAACTTCATCAAAAGCCATGATGATAACAGCTGCTCCGTATCTTTTGATTTGTTTAGCTTCCCAAATAAATTTTTCTTCTCCTTCTTTTAAAGAAATAGAATTTACGACACATTTCCCTTGAGCCACTTGAAGTCCGGCTTCAATAATTTCCCACTTAGAACTATCAATCATGATGGGAATTCGACAGATGTCTGGTTCGGCAGCAATGAGGTTTAAGAAACGAATCATAGCCTCTTTTCCGTCAATCAAACCATCGTCCATATTAACGTCTAAGATTTGTGCTCCACCATCTACTTGATGTCTAGCTATCTCAAGTGCTTCATCAAATTTCTCTTCTTTGATGAGTCGTAAAAACTTTCTTGATCCAGCGACATTGGTTCGTTCTCCAACATTGATAAAATTGCTTTCTGGTGTAATGATTAAAGGTTCTAAACCTGATAACCGCATGTATCTATTTTGTTCTCTACTCATTCTTTATTTCTTTTATTCATTTTGTCTTGACACAAAACGAATCAAAAAGTCAAGACTGACAAGTCCTTTTTCTAAACTTCTAAATTTGATTTCTAAAATCTTCTAACTTCTTTTGATTAACATCAAAATTCATCACAAACGGATATTTTTACGAAATCTTCATCTGAAGTTTTACAAAAAATTCTTGTAGGCCATTAATCATCTATTTTAAATACATTTCTTTTTTACTCGACTATTAACTAAACACTAACAACTATATCACGAGGTTTGTACTTGCTCGCTACTTCTGCTATTGCAGTAATATGATCTGGTGTTGTTCCACAACAACCTCCAATAATATTGATTAAATTCTTTTTCAGATATTCTTCAATTTGAGCTGCCATTTCTTCTGGTGTTTCATCGTATTCTCCAAAAGCATTAGGCAATCCTGCATTTGGATGAGCGGAAATAGCAAAATCAGTTTTTGATGCGATTGCTTCTAAGTGTGGTTGTAATAAATTGGCTCCTAAAGCACAATTGAAACCTACACTTAGTAAAGGAATGTGCGATACAGATATTAAAAATGCTTCTGCTGTTTGCCCAGACAAGGTTCTTCCTGATGCATCGGTGATTGTTCCAGAAACCATAATAGGAATATCAATTTTTCTCTCATCTTTCACTTCTTCAATAGCAAATAACGCTGCTTTTGCATTTAAGGTATCAAAAACTGTTTCTACTAATAAAAGATCTACTCCACCATCTAACAACGCTTCTGTTTGCTGCTTGTAAGCAACTCGTAATTCATCAAAAGTTACTGCTCTGTAACCTGGATCGTTTACGTCTGGCGACATACTTGCTGTCCTATTTGTCGGTCCAATGGAACCTGCTACAAATCTTGGTTTATGTGGTTCTTTTGAAGTGATTTCTTGCGCAACTTCTTTGGCTATTTTAGCGGATTGATAATTGAGTTCGTAGACCAAATCTTCCATTTGATAATCTGCCATTGCGATGGTTGTTCCTGAAAACGTATTAGTTTCTACAATATCGGCTCCAGCCAAAAAATATTTGCGATGAACTTCTTTGACAGCTTCTGGTTGTGTGATGGATAACAAATCATTGTTTCCTTGAAGTGGCGAAGAATAATTTTTAAATCGTTCTCCTCGAAAATCTTCTTCGGTAAATTTATATTGCTGCAACATGGTTCCCATTGCTCCGTCTAAAACTAAAATTCTCTTTTGTATTTCTTGATAAATTTTACTCATAAATCATCCAGTTTTACTTTAGAAATATTGGTTTTATAATTTTTTCTAATTGATCAAATTCTATTAAAAAAGCATCATGTCCGTGAATAGAAATAATTTCATGATAAGTTACTTTAGAATTTAGTTTAGATAATTCTTGATAGGTTTCTTGATTCTCTTTTGCTGTAAAAAATAAATCAGAATCTACTGCAAGTATATGAATTTTAGCTTCAATTTTGTTTAATTCAAAACTCCAGTCTTCGTTACTTGTAGCTTCTATAGTTCGTAATAAATGATTCATCATTTTATAAGCAGATAACTGAAATCTTTCTTGTAATTTTTTTCCATGATGAAATAGCCAACTTTCTACATTAAAAATCTCTAAGTCTTTATTGATGGATCTGTTAAATTTAGCTTTATAAGATTCAGGAGATCGATAACACATCATTGCATGCATTCTTGCATCATGAATTGGCTTGCTAGAATTTAATAAAAATTGCTGTTGAATTAGACAATTAGCAATTAACCAATCTGTAGATTTCCAGTCGGATGCAATAGGGATTAAGTGTTGAGTAATGTCATTTTTTAATGCTGTCATTTCCCAAGAAATTCCGCCTCCTAAAGAACCTCCAATAATGGCAAATAATTTTGAAATCCCTATTTGATTGAGTGCTAACAGGAACAAGTTCGCAATATCTTTGGCTACAAAATCTTGAAAATTATCTATCAATACATCATCATATCCATTACCTGGAATATTGAATGCAATTATAGTATATCTATTGGTATCTATTGGCTTTTCATTACCTATTAAATCTTGCCACCAACCTCCATTGCCAGTTACTAAACTATTTCCGGTTAGTGCGTGATTGACCATAACAACAGGAGCAGTTCCCAACTTTTGTCCAAATAATTGATAACTCAATTGAATGTTAGAAAGTTGAAAACCGCTCTGAGTTGTATAGCCTACTATTCTTGTATATAAAAGTGCTGAATTCAAATTTAAACTAAAACTTCTTTTGGAATTTTAGAAAAAGCCTCTTTCAAATCTTCTTTTAAATCATCTATATTCTCTAAGCCAACAGACAATCTTATTAAGTCGTTTGTAACACCTGCATCTGATTGTTCACTTTCAGAGAGTTGTTGATGTGTTGTACTTGCTGGATGAATAATTAATGATTTTGTATCACCAATATTAGCTAATAGTGAAAATATTTTTGCATTATCCGCAATCGCTTTTGCAGCTTCAAAACCTCCTTTTGCTCCAAAAGTTACAATTCCACTTTGTCCATTTGGCAAATACTTATCTGCTAGTTTTTTATAATTACTAGAATCTAATCCTGGGTAATTAACCCAAGCAACTTCTTCTTGTTCTTGTAACCATTTTGCTAATGTTAATGCATTTTTAGAATGTTTCTGAATTCTAATTTCTAAAGTCTCTAAACCTTGAATGATTTGAAAAGCATTTGTTGGACTCAAAGCTCCACCAAAATCTCTCAATCCTTCTAATATGAGTTTAAAAGTATAGGATGCTGCTCCTAAAGCTTCATGATAAACCAATCCGTGATACCCAGCTGAGGGCTCTGTGAATTCTGGAAATTTCCCACTAGACCAATCAAATGTTCCTGCATCAACAATGGCTCCTCCGAGAGAATTTCCTTGCCCTCCAATATATTTTGTCAATGAATGAATAACAATATTTGCCCCATGTTTTATTGGATTTAACAATGCAGGAGTTGCCACCGTATTGTCTACAATAAAAGGAACTCTAGCTGATTTTGCATGTACTGAAATCGCTTCTAAATCTAAAACATCTAATTTTGGATTCCCTAAAGACTCAACAAAGAATGCTCTTGTATTTTCTTGTGTAGCTTCAGCAAAACTCTCTGGGTTTGATGCATCTACAAACGTTGTTGTAATTCCAAATCTTGGTAATGTTACACTTAATAAATTGTAGGTTCCTCCATACAAACTACTTGATGCAACAATATGATCACCCGCTTTTAATAAGGTTAATAACCCCGTAGAAATCGCAGCGGTTCCGGAAGCAAAAACCACAGCACCAATTCCACCTTCAAGGGTCGCCAAACGTTCTTGTAGGATTTGGTTTGTAGGATTGTTTAATCTAGTGTAAATAAATCCTAATTCCTTTAAAGAAAAAAGATTCGCTGCATGGTCAGAATCATTAAATACATAAGATGTTGTTTGATAAATTGGGACAGCTCTTGTCCCTGCTGTTTGCGTTACATCATGTCCTGCATGTAATGCATTTGTTGAAAATTTTTGTGTACTCATTTTTCTATTTTTTTGAGTTAATAAATTAAACCAAAAGTCAAATCCATCAATTTTGGTTGATGTCATACTAGAAAAATGTTATGAAGAAAATAGAAGTTTCCAGAATTGAAAAAATCTGTTTTGTTATCTATCCTTAATCTCTAATGAGATACTGAAACTAGTTCAGTACAGGGTAGAATTTAGCACCTTCTTTATTTCTAAAGGGTTGCTAAGGTTTCAAAGGGTCTAATCCCTCCACCTTTCTTGATAACATTTCAATAAGTTATTGAACTTTGTGAATACAAATATTGCAACAGAAAAATTTAGTATCCAAACATTATCTACTGTTTTTTTAATTTTTTAGGTATTTCATATTTTTTAGGCTCTTTCATTTGATTATCTATAAAAGCAATTCATCTTTTAATCATTTTAATAGTAAATAAATTTATTTAAGAGTGAGAGTTTTCAATTTTAAGTGTAAATTTGCATCATAATTGGAGGAAAAATTTGAACTGATTGCAACCTCTTGTGCTGAACTAGTTTCAGTACCTAGTCTAAATAAAAGACTAGATTCTGAAATAAATTCAGAATAAATAAAAATGCTAAAGCAGTAATTCACTACTACTTTTGGCGACCAATCAGACTAAATTTATCTCTTTAACAATTTAAAAGATATAATATATGTCCTATTTATTTACTTCAGAGTCTGTATCTGAAGGCCATCCAGATAAGGTTTCAGATCAAATTTCTGATGCATTAATTGATAATTTTTTAGCTTTTGACCCGGATTCAAAAGTTGCTTGTGAAACACTAGTGACTACAGGACAAGTTGTTTTAGCTGGAGAAGTAAAATCAAAAACATACTTAGACGTTCAAAAAATTGCACGTGATGTCATCAACAAAATTGGATATACCAAAAGTGAGTATATGTTTGATGGAAGTTCTTGTGGTGTTTTCTCTGCTATACATGAGCAATCTCCTGACATTAACCAAGGAGTTGATAAAACGAATAAAGAAGAACAGGGAGCTGGAGATCAAGGAATGATGTTTGGTTATGCAACTGATGAAACTGAAAACTACATGCCTTTGGCTTTAGAATTATCTCATCGATTGCTAATTGAATTGGCACTTTTAAGAAGAGAAAACAACGACATTACTTATTTACGTCCGGATGCAAAATCACAGGTTACTATTGAATATTCTGATGATAATGTTCCTCAAAGAATTGATGCTATTGTAGTTTCTACTCAACATGACGATTTTGATGCAAGTGATGAAGTAATGTTAACTAAAATTAAAAGTGATATTATCAATATTTTAGTTCCTAGAGTGATGGCAAAATTACCTGCTCATATTCAGGAATTATTTACTAATGATATTACTTATCATATCAACCCAACAGGAACTTTCGTAATCGGTGGACCACATGGAGACACAGGATTAACAGGTAGAAAAATCATCGTTGATACCTATGGTGGTAAAGGAGCGCATGGTGGTGGAGCATTTTCTGGAAAAGATCCTTCAAAAGTAGATAGATCTGGAGCGTATGCAACACGTCATATTGCTAAAAACTTAGTTGCTGCAGGGCTATGTAAAGAAGTGTTAGTACAAGTTTCCTATGCCATTGGCGTTGCAAAACCTACTAGTATTAATGTAGAAACGTACGGAACTTCAAATGTTGATATGACTGATGGAGCCATTAGTAAAATTGTTGAATCAATTTTTGATATGCGCCCTTATTTTATTGAACAACGTTTAAAATTAAGAACACCTATTTACTCAGAGACTGCTGCCTACGGACATATGGGAAGAACTCCAGAAGTAAAAACGGTAACATTTACAAATCCTATGGGAGAAACTGTTTCTCAAGAAGTAGAAACGTTTACTTGGGAAAAATTAGATTATGTTGACAAAGTAAAAGAAGCTTTTCAACTATAATTTTAAAAAACAAACAAATAAAAAACCACTGCAAAAAGCAGTGGTTTTTTTGTTTAATGAAATAATGTTAACTTTAAGTTACTATGAATAAAAAAAGAAGACATCAAAGTTTTAGTGGTTTTGGACTTGTTAGAACAAAAACATATGTAACTAATCGAAAACCTAAAGTTGCTTTTCAAAAAATAAAAGAAGTATATGGTGATGAATTGGAAAGATTTAAGTCGAAAAGAGAAATTGGAAAAGAAATAGCTTCACTTTCAAAAGAAGAAACCCAGGTAATAAAATCAAAAGTTGCTACACTCATAAAAAAACAAAGAATAGAACATTCTGTAAAAATCACTCTAATTTATAGTGTTATTGTACTCTCAATAATCTTGAGCTACATAATTCTCTTTTAATGAAGAGACTACCAATTATTTTTTTAGAAATCGAATATTTTTCATCCGACTCCAAGCAATCTTATGACGTTGCTTGTAAAGCCACAAACAACCTAAATCTAATCCAAAATAAAAGAAACTAATTCCGCTTGGCGGATTTGCACTTGGTAAAAATGTGAAATAATCCCAAGCTTTACTTGGCCACTCCCAACATTCGTAACTTGTTCCTGTAATTTCTAAAAAAACAATTGACAAATACATTGTTAAATAAAACAAGCGTTCTCTGGGTTTATTTCTTAGAATTAGCAAAGTTGCAGCCGTTAAAACAAAACCAAAAACATCATTTTTAAATACTAAGAATGCTAATGCATAAATTATAATAATTCCAGTAAATATTTTTTCTAATAACTTCCTATTAAGTTTTACATAAAAAGTCTTTATAAAATATAAAACACCAATATACACCAATGCGTGACCCATAGGAATATAATGCGGAACATTCTCTAATCGATAGGTATACATTCCTAATCCTACAGAAAACAAGTATTCTCCAACATAACCAATGATTACAGCATATAGCATGAGCTCTCTAACCTTAATCGTCACTTTTAGCCAGACTATAGAAAAAATGAAAATCATTAAAGCATTCGCAATCCATTGCGATTCTTGGTAGTTGATTACAACGTATTTACTATCAATAAACAAACCCACAAAAATATACAGGAATAACATCCCTAAAGTTTTTAAGAATGCTGAGAGAAATGTTTTAGAAGTTGTTACACTCATACTTTTTTAAGAAAAAATAGCTTTTCGTAATTTCTTTTTAATTTGTTTTGAAATATCTGCAGGATAGGTTCTTTCTCCCATCAATATTTGAGTCATAACTTCACAAATTCTATCTCCATATTTTTTAATGAGGAAGTTTCTGATTTTTTCATTTTCATAAAAGAGTTTAGACAACCGTACGCCTGTTTTTAACTCAGGAATTAATGTTTCATTCAATTTTGTATTGTAATTCTCTTCCGCTATTTGTTGATCAAGCTCACTTTCTACAATGGCTTCTGCTGCCATGATTCCAGAAAAAATTGCGTTGGAAATTCCTTCAGCAGTTAACGGATCTGCAAAACCAGCTGCATCACCGACCAAGAAAACGCCTTTTCTAACACAACCATCTGTCCGTGGTGTAACAGGAATTTGAAATCCATGCATTTCTTCATTTATCACTTCTGTGATTCCTAAAATATTCTCCATATAATCACGATAAAGTTTTTTGAAATCGACTTTCACTCTTCTAAATGAAGCCAAGCCAATCGACAAATGGTTTTTCTTTGGAAAACACCAACCATATCCCATAGGGATTGCATCAAAATCTAGACGAACACTTTTGGATAGCCTTTCAAAATCTTCTGGATGTACTTCTACTTCGTATTCTAAAGCGGGAATTAACAATCTAGTTTCTTTCCAACCTGTTAACTTTGCTGTAGTGCTTAAAGCTCCGTCTGCGGCAATCACAAACTTTGTTTGTAAATCACCTTGAGTTGTATGAAGTGTAATATTGTCTTCAAAAGTAATGTTCTTTAATTTATGATTTTCAAGCAATGTAATTCCATGTTCTTTAGCTTTTTCAACCAAGAAATTATCAAAATCATCACGCATTACCATGCTAATAATTGGTTCTTTTCTTTCAGAAACAACATGAACTCCAATTTTCTCAAAGAAGGCATCGACTCTAAAAAATTCTTTTTCTACAACAGAACTTACATCAAAAGGCATTTTACGTCTTCCTCTATAAGCAAAACCACCTCCACAAGTTTTATACCTTGGCAAAGTTTCTTTTTCTATAATTACAGTAGAAATTCCATTTTTGGCAAGTTCAAATGCTGCTGAAGCTCCAGCTGGACCACTTCCAATGATTGCTACATCAAATACTTTTGTCATATATATCCATTATCATTCTTTGCGAAAATACAAATCAAAATAAAAGCCTCTCTAAAAAGAAAGGCTTTTTTAATTCAAAAATTATATTATTATCAATTTATAATTGATAACGAACTCTAAAGCTCACAAATCTTGGTAAGATAAATGTCTCAGTTAATGATGTTGAGAAAAGTCCTGCATTCACAGAAGCTGTTGAATCTGTACCTAACAGGTTGCTTCCAACAAGTTCGTATTCCCATTTAGCATCTCTGTCTTTTCTGTAGGCAAAACTTACATTGAAGATTTTAAATCTGTTATTTACTTCGCCATTTTGTTTTACTTCTGTGTAAGCAAAATCACTTTTTAGTGTTAAAGAATTCCATATATATGCATCAAAATTAATGGAAGGTCTATGTGTAACACTATTAAAATTAACTGGACGGTTACTAGCTTCCTGATCTGTTAGTTGTAGTGTATAACGTAAGCTTACATTTGGTGCTTTTCTAAAATTAGTTCCTATGGATGTTGTATAAGATTGACTATAAATTTCATTTTGATTTGCTAGACCGTTTGTAAATTGAAAACTTTTAGCATACGTTAATCTTCCATTAATAGAACCTCTTATTTTCTTAATTGTTTTTCCTAATCTTACAAAACCTGTTAAAGATTCATTATCAAAAGGAGCGTTTAAGTTTGTTCTAGTTGACACTACAGAACCTGGTATAAAATTAAAATCTGTACTAATTTGATCAATTGTTTTTCTATAATTTACAGTAGCAATTACATTACTAGAGTTGTACAAATTAAAACTTCTGTAGGTTAATGTAAGATTGTGAATACTTGCATTCATTAAATCTGCATTACCAGAAAAGAAAGAATTATAACTGTTAGCAACAATACCTCTTGCTATTTGATTTACATCTGTAAAATTAACTTGCTGTCTATAGTCTAAAATAAGGCTTTCACTTCTTTTAAATTGTGTAACCATTCTAAATTCTGGAAGGAACTTTAGAAATTTATCTTCAAAATATTCAACACCATACTGTGTGTTGTTTACATTATATGCATGCGATGTAAATCCTGGAGTAAACGTAAATATTCCTGATTTTACACGATATCTTACACCAAAATATAAGTCAGAAAAATTATACTCCGTATCATTAGTTGTCTGAGGATCTGATATTCCGCCAATTGATGGAGTTGGATCTAAGGTATTTCCATTATCTAAAACTTGAAAGAATCTTGAATCAAAATTTTGACGACTTAAAATTGTACCAGCGACAAAGTTTAGATTACTTTTTTCATTTAAAATATAATAGTAATCTAATTTAGCATCTGCTTGATTAGATCTTACTTGTCTATTTTGATTTAAATTATACGAAAGTAAACTTGTATCTAACCCTAAATCATCTGCGGCATCATCAAAACCATCTGTATCTAATGTTGGATCATTTTCTAAAGAAGCTGCATAAAATGGGTCTTCATTTTGTAATAAATGTTGTACTTCTAGGGCTAAGATATTTTTATCATCTACCGTGTAGAAATAACTTAAATTCTGATTGATTCTAAAAGGAGTTGCTTTTTCAGCTTCTGCAATATCACTTAATATAAGCGAGTTTACAGCATCTGTTCTGTATTCATTAGAAAAACGGCCAATGACATCATAATTTAATTGACTGTTAAAATTCTTTTTATAAATAGCACTAAACTTAAACAATCCTGTATTACTAGTTTGGTCTGTAGTGTTCTGAATAAAATCATCTGGAATTACAGAACTTTCATCAATTGGTGTGTTTGGATCATCTGGAGTATCAAAATAATCGATATCTGTAATACTTCTTTGTCCGTTACTATTACTAGACCAAATTAAAAACCCACTTAAATCCAACTTTTTATTAGGTGAATAGCTAAAATTTAATGCCGTTAACTTTGTTTCTATTCTGTTGGCATTTCTTGCGTTGGCGTTTAAGAAACCGATTCCGGCACTCCCTAAACTAATATTTGTACCATTAGATGGACTCTGACTTCTAAAACCTCCACTAAAGTTTCTAACATCTCTTCTGTTTAAAACTACTTCTCCAATATTATTGACATCACCAATCACATTGATTGTATACTTAGGTGTATAATAAAAAAGTTTAGGCTGAAGTAAGTATAAGTTATCATTTGGAGAATCTCCAATACCTACAGTAACATCTCCAAACCAGAAGTTCTTTTTCCCTTCTTTTAATTTAATATTAATAGCAACTCTATCTTGATTGTCTTGTACTCCTCTTAATTGACTAACATCTCCGTAGTTTCTTAAGACTTGAATTTTATCAACAGCGTTTGAAGGAATATTTTTTGTTGCTAGTTTGGTATCACCATCAAAAAAATCTTTTCCATCAACCATTATTTTTTCAACTACTTTTCCTTCTATTTCAATCTCTCCTGCATCATTAATTTCTACACCTGGAAGTTTTTTAAGAACATCTTCTAACTTTCTTTCGGTACCGTTTTTAAAAGAATCTGCATTGTAGACTATTGTATCACCTTTGATTGTAACAGGCATTTTAGCTACAATGTTTATTTCATCTAACATATTATCATTAGACATGATGTAGTTCTTAACTATGTCCTCACCTTTTGTGCTAATTATTTCGTCTATAGTTTTTAATCCTACATAACTAATCTTGATATTATAAACGGTGTTTTTCTTTAAATCTAATTTATAATTTCCATTAGCATCTGTAAAACCATAAGAAGAAATTCTTTTAGCTACAGTGTCTAATGCAATCACGTTGGCCATTTCTAAAGGACCAATTGAATCTTTAACAACACCCGTTAATTGAATCTGGGCAGTTGAAATTCCACTCACCATTAAAATGGCAATAATTACTAATTTTTTCATGTATTGTTTTGATTAAATAAAATTAAAATCCTCTTCCGCCTCTTCCGCCTCTTCTATTCTGGAAACGTTCGCGAAGTTCTTCAGATTTTTTCTTCATCATTGTATTAAATTCATCTCTAGAAACTTCTTTCCCTTTTGAAGGTTCTTTAATTTCTATTGAATTTTCTGGGTTGATTACAATCTCTGTACATAACATAGTGGTTCTACCTGCATTGATTTCTAAAATCAATCCTGGTAATCCCCAATAATCTGCTGGACCAGCACTCACTGGAATCTGTGGTGTATACCAAGCTGTTACGATTTGAGTTTTTATTGCTGGCTTTTCTTCTTTTACTTTTGTAGAGTCTTTTTGTTGATTATTTCTTCCTCTTCTACTAAAAATACTACCCCAGTCAATTGTATTATCAACTTTTACCATGGTAGCTTTGTAGCAAGTATACTGACCAATTTGTCTCGTTTCACCTGTCATTTCCCATTGTGGGATTTCCATATCTTCAACGATTCTAAAGCGCTTACTGAACTGCTCAGTATCTTCAATCATTTTTTTGTCTTTCAAGTTTTTGTAGATAGAACCCTGTCCATTGCTTCTACCCCAACTTGGACCTGAAGTTCCTGGAGCATCTAACTTTACATTTTCTTTAAAAGCAGATTCTGATTTATTAAAACTTAACGTATATGTTTTTTCTAAGAAATTTTTAAAACGAGCCATCATTTGTTTCTTTCTTTGCTCAGGCATTTTATCAAATCTTGACATGTCCATCGATGTTTTTGACATGTAAGTCGCTTTTCCTTCAAATTTTCTTTGAGAAAACACTACTATTGAAAACAGTAGAAATGATAGTGTAATTAGTCTTTTCATTATAATTTGGCTTTAGATTTTCGGTAAAAATAATACTTACAACAGATTGTAAGACTTAAAAAAAAGCCAAAAGTTTAATCATTTTAAAAAAAAATTAAACAAAGTTTGATTTTAACCTCCAATTTTAATTTGCATTTGATGCCCATCACCTCGGTTGGATCTAAATCTATCCATCATTTCTTTTGATTTTTCTCGAGATATTTTTTCATACTTTTTTCTAGATACCACTTTACCTTTTGTTGGCTCTTCAATTTGAATTTTCTTGGTTGGGTTTAAAACAACTTCGGTACAAACAATTGTTTGATTTCCATCGTTAATCTCTAAAATTAAACCTGGCAAACCCCAATAATTTTCAGGCCCATTATTTACAGGAATGTCAGCCGTATACCAAGCAATAGTTTTTCTCATTTCCTTTTTAGTGACTTGTTTTGCTTCTCCATTAACCATGGACATATTTATGTTTTCAACTTTTCTTTCATAAACTGCTTTATAACATGTATAGGTTCCAATGTTTTTTGTTTCGCCTGTTAATTTCCAATCATACTTTACTAACTCATCTTTTACTAAAAAAACCTTACTCATTAACTCAACTTTATTAGCAATTCTGTTTTCCTTAATGTTTTTATAAAGCAAATCAGATCCGCCACCTCCTCCAAAACTCATAACCATGACACCTCCATTAGAAGCTTGTGGTGTTGGTGAGTTTAATTTTGCGTCCTCTTTGTAAGTAGATTCTGTTCTAGTAAAATTTAATTCAAACGTTTTTTGAAACATTTTACTCATTTGAGCTTCAAGTTGCTTTTGCAAATCAGGATTTTGAGCTACTTGCGTACTATCTAATTTAATATTAGATTTTCTGTGTGTTTTGTAGGTTGCTTTTCCATAAAATTCTTGTGCACTTATAGAAAGTGTCAAGAAAAATAAGATGGTAAAAAATTTTGTCTTCATTGTTTTGGTTTTTTATTTTGATGCTACAAATATGCAATCCATTAATACATTATTGGGTTAATGAATGTTAACGTGTGTTAACCGATTCTTTTAATTAAACTTTACACTATACCTTTGAAGTATGAATACAAAGAAATACAAATGGATTTTATATTTAATTACGGCTACAATAGTAATTACTATTATTGTTCAGTTGTATTGGAATTATAACAACTACATAGATAACAAACAGCGCGTAAAAAATGATATTCAGATAAGTTTAGACAATGCTATAGAAACATATTATGCTGATTCTTCTAAGAAGAGTTTTTTTGGTGTAACAACTTCTAAAAATTTACAAGACATTCGAATATCTGGGGATTTTTGGACAAAAAAAGATACAATCTCAAAGACTACTGGCTACACTTTAGATTTATTTAATGAAGCCTATAAAGCTAGTGAGAATAAAAAATTTACTAAACTAACAGATTCTATTCTTGTAAATGATTCTGTTTTCAAAAAATCTCTTACCAAACACTCTCTTAAATTTGGAGATAATTATCCTATAAAAATTAAAAAACATAAACTTATTGATAGTTTAAATGTAATAAAAGGAATTAATAGCATTATTATCGCTTTAACAAATGATGAAATAAATTTTACAGAATTAGATTCTATTTTTCAAACAGAATTACAATCAAAAAATATTTCGTCTAAATATTATTTTAACTATTATGTAGATGACAGCTTACGAATTTCAACAAGTGAAGGAAAAAAATTCAACGTTGATTTAACAGCTAAATCTACCTACTTGAGATACAATCAGAAATTAATTATTTCTCTTAACAAAGTAACTTTTGAAGCTGTTAAAAAAGGGTTTAGTGGCGTATTTATTTCATTAATCTTATCCTTAACAATAATTTCCACTTTGTTTTACTTATTGAAAATTATAAAAAAACAAAAAGAGCTAGCAGAAATTAAAAATGACTTAATAAGCAATATTACACACGAATTTAAAACACCCATTGCTACCATATCAACTGCAATTGAAGCAATTGAAAATTTTAATGTAATTGATGATAAAGCAAAGACTAAGAAGTATCTATCAATGTCTAATATTCAGCTAAAGAAACTACATCAAATGGTAGAAAAATTATTAGAAACAGCAACCTTAGATTCGGAAAATTTAATGCTTAAAAAAGATACTATTGATATTGTTGAACTTATAAATAAAATCACAACAAAGCACCAGTTACTTACAGAAAAAAAAATAATTTTTTCATCAAATATAACTGACAAAACAATAACAGTAGATGCATTTCATTTTGAAAATGCTATTTCAAATTTAATTGATAACGCTATTAAATATGGTGGTGAAAAAATTGAAATAAACATCAATGTTATTCTTAATTCTATTGAAATATTAATCGCTGATAACGGAACCGGCATTGAAAAAAATCAACAAGAAAAAATATTTGATAAATTTTACAGAATTCCGAAAGGAAACAAACATGATGTAAAGGGATTTGGAATTGGTTTATATTATACTAAGAAGATTATTGAAAAACATCAAGGTGTGATTCAATTAACATCTAACAATCAAAATACTATTTTTAAAATTATACTCCCAAATGAATAAACTGATTAAAGTTGTTTTAGCTGAAGACGAGCCTAACTTGGGTATGATTGTAAAAGAGAGTTTAGAAACTAGAGGCTTTGAAGTTTTTCTAGCTGAAAATGGTGAAGAAGCCTACAAGCTTTATGAAAAAGAAGCTCCTGAAGTTTTAGTTTTGGATGTAATGATGCCAAAGAAAGATGGTTTTACATTAGCGAAAGAGATTCGTTCACAAAACAAACACATTCCAATTCTATTTTTAACCGCAAAATCACAAACAAAAGATGTTTTAGAAGGTTTTGAACACGGCGGAAACGACTATTTAAAAAAACCGTTTTCTATGGAAGAATTAATTGTTAGAATTCATTCATTATTAGATCGTGTTAACATAAAAAAAGATTACGAAAAAATAAGTATTGGCGAGTATACTTTTAACTATAAGATGCAATATTTATCATTTTTAGAAGAAAAAACATCACTGACTCATAGAGAATCTGAACTACTTTTAAATCTCTATGAAAAGAAAAATGAAGTGCTAGATAGAACCTTTATTTTAAAAAAATTATGGGGAGATGATGATTTCTTTAATTCACGTAGTATGGATGTATTTATTAGTAAGTTGCGAAAAAAACTAATAAAAGATAAAAATATTCAGATTATTAATGTGAGAGGCTATGGTTATAAACTAACGATTTAATAGGCTATAATTCTAAATTTTAATTACCTTTAAGCCCCATTGTAATCTTTAGAATCCTAAATTATGCACGTAGCCATTGCCGGAAATATTGGTGCCGGAAAAACAACCTTAACCAAACTATTAGCAAGACATTATAACTGGAAACCTCATTATGAATCTGTGGATGAAAATCCGTATTTAGATGATTTTTATGGAGAAATGGAGCGCTGGTCTTTTAATTTACAAGTCTTTTTTTTAAATAGTCGCTTTCGTCAAATCTTAGAATTGCGTAAAACAGGTAAGAATATTATCCAAGATAGAACCATCTATGAAGATGCCCACATATTCGCTCCTAACTTACATGCCATGGGATTAATGACCAATAGAGATTATAACAATTACAGCTCTCTATTTGAATTGATGGAGAAATTAGTCACTCCACCTGATTTATTAATTTACCTAAGAGCAGACATTTCTACATTAGTTGGACAGATTCACAAAAGAGGAAGAGATTATGAAAACTCAATAAGCATTGATTATTTAAGTAGATTAAACGAAAGATACGAAGCATGGATTTCTACTTACAAAAAGGGGAAACTTTTAATTATCGATGTAGATAATTTAGATTTTGTAGACAATCAAGAAGATTTAGGATACGTAATTGATAGAATAGATTCTCAAATTAACGGACTATTTTAATCAAAATAACTTCTTTATTAACATAGAAAAAGCCACCTAATAAAAGGTGGCTTTTTTGTGAGTTTTACTTCACGTGAATGATAGACGTCCCCCAACCTCTATTCATTCTATTCTAAATCTCAAATTATTAACATATGTTAATAGTACAAATATAAAAATAAACTGTTAAAATTCAGTATTTAAACTATATTTTTTCCTTTTTGTTATTTTTTTAAAAAATATTTACTGTTTTGTAACATTTAATCAATGTCTAACGTATAATATATTGTAACGAAAGTATTAATAGTAATAATCCTACAAATTAAATGAGACAACTTAAAATTACAAAGCAGGTAACCAATAGAGAAACTGCTTCATTAGATAAATATCTACAAGAAATAGGTAAGGTAGACTTAATTACCGCTGATGAAGAAGTAGAATTAGCTCAACGAATAAAAGCTGGTGACCAATTAGCTTTAGAAAAGTTAACAAAAGCGAATTTACGTTTTGTGGTTTCTGTTGCTAAACAATATCAAAATCAAGGATTAACATTACCTGATTTAATTAATGAAGGAAATTTAGGATTAATTAAAGCAGCGAAACGTTTTGATGAAACAAGAGGTTTTAAATTTATCTCTTATGCAGTATGGTGGATTCGTCAATCTATTTTACAAGCTTTAGCAGAACAATCTCGTATCGTTCGTTTGCCATTAAATAAAATTGGATCTATTAATAAGATCAATAAAATGTATGCTTTCTTAGAGCAAGAAAATGAGCGCCCTCCAAGTGCTGAAGAAATTGCTAAGAAATTAGACATGACAGTAAATGACGTAAAAGAATCTATGAAGAATTCTGGTCGTCACGTATCTATGGATGCTCCTTTAATTGAAGGTGAAGATTCTAACTTATATGATGTCTTAAACTCAGGAGAATCTCCAAACCCAGATAAAACTTTATTACACGAATCATTACGTATCGAAATCAACAGAGCTCTAGAGACATTAACTCCAAGAGAAGCTGATGTTGTAAAATTATACTTTGGTTTAGGTGAGCACCAACCAATGACTTTAGAAGAAATTGGTGAGACTTTTGATTTAACTCGTGAACGTGTTCGTCAAATTAAAGAAAAAGCAATTAGAAGATTAAAACATACATCAAGAAGTAAAATTTTGATGACTTACTTAGGATAGTCATCTCAAAAATAAAAGATTGTAAATATCTTATGAAAAACTCTCGAAAATTCTTCGAGAGTTTTCTTTTTTATATCCCTATTTTTACTGCATACAAATCACATAACAAAACTAGAATGAGTAAATTAATTGCACCTTCAATTTTAGCAGCAGACTTCGCCAACCTTCAAAGAGATATAGAAATGGTAAATGCAAGTGAGGCTGATTGGTTTCACATTGATATTATGGACGGAGTTTTTGTGCCTAATATTTCTTTCGGAATGCCCGTTTTAAAAGCGATTTCTAAACACGCTACCAAAACAATTGATGTGCACCTGATGATTGTAGATCCAGATAGATACATTCAAACTTTTGCAGATTTAGGAGCGAATGTATTAACTGTACATTATGAAGCATGTACTCATTTACATAGAACCATACAAGCAATTAAAGCTGCAGGAATGAAAGCTGGTGTTGCCTTAAATCCTCATACACCAGTTGCCGTTTTAGAAGATGTTATTGCTGATTTAGATTTGGTTTGTATTATGAGTGTAAATCCTGGTTTTGGTGGGCAATCATTTATTGAAAATACCTATAAGAAAGTTAGTCAATTAAAACACTTAATCGATTTTTCTGATTCCAACTGTCAGATAGAAATTGATGGTGGTGTAACCAATAAAAACGCCAATCAATTAGTAGAAGCTGGTGCTGATGTTTTGGTTGCAGGAAGCTATGTTTTTAAAAGTGAGAACCCAATAGAAACTATTAAAGATTTAAAAGGTTTGGTTAATTAATAATAAATTTATGGACAGTACATCGGCAATTATACTTGGTATTTCCTTAGCTATTATTATGTTAGGCATGGGGCTTTCTTTAGTTGCAGATGACTTTAAACGAATTTTTCTACAACCAAAAGCTATCATTGTTGGTCTCGTAAATCAATTGATATTATTACCAGTCATTGCTTTTATTTTAGTATTACTAATTCCATTACAGCCAGAAATTGCTGTTGGAGTAATGATTCTTGCGGCCTGTCCTGGTGGACCTACATCAAATCTAATTTCTCATTTAGCAAAAGCCGATACAGCATTATCAGTGACTTTAACTGCTTTTAGTAGTTTTATCACTATTCTTACCATTCCTTTTATCATCAACTTTTCATTAGAGCAATTTTTAAATGAAAGTAATATGATACAGTTAAACATCTTAGATACTTTTCAGAAAATTCTAATCATTATTATTATTCCTGTAACAATTGGAATGATTATCAGAAAACAAAAAGAATCTTTTGCATTAAAAATGGAAAAACCTGTCAGAATAGCTTCTGCATTTATTTTAGTTATTGTTATTGCTGGGATAATCTTAAAAGAGAAAGATAATTTAGCGGAATCATTTCAAAAAGCAGGTTTTGTAATTATTTGTTTAAACATCATTATCATGTTTGTTGGATATTATTCTTCTAAATTATTTAAAATTTCTAATAAAAGAGCGCTTTCTGTGGCTATTGAATCTGGAATTCAAAACGGTACAATGGGAATTACTATCGCAATTTTAATGCTCCATAATTCAAGTTTTGCAATCGTTTCAGCAATATATGGTGTATTGATGTTTTTTACAGGAGCGGTAGTTATTTATATAGGGAATCTACAGCATAAAAAAACCATTCAATAATCATTGTATTCCGTTGTAGATATAGAGACGACAGGTAATGGCTATAAAGGCCAGAAAATTACTGAAATATCTGTATTGGTTTTTGATGGAAAAAAAATCATTAACGAGTTTACTTCCCTAGTAAATCCTGAGCAAAAGATCCCTGCCTTTATTACTAATCTTACTGGTATTACTGATGCAATGGTAAGATCCGCTCCAAAGTTTTATGAGATCGCAAAAAAGGTTGAAGAAATCACCAAAGACACCATTTTTGTTGCCCATAATGTCAATTTCGATTACAATATTATTCACGATGAATTTAAAAGTTTAGGTTTTGATTTTAAGCGAAAAAAACTATGTACAGTTAGACTTTCTCGTAAATTAATTCCAGGTTTATCATCCTATAGTTTAGGAAACATTTGCACCGCGGAAGGTATAGAAATATCTGCAAGACACAGAGCAAAAGGAGATGCTGAGGCTACAGTAGAACTATTTAAAAGACTCATTGAAAGAGATGATAATTTTACCATCAATAGTTTTCTAAATCCAAAATCTAGACAAGCAACATTGCCTCCATTACTAGATAAAAAAGTAGTGGATAATTTACCTGAAAAACATGGCGTATATTATTTCCAAAACTTACAAAAAGAAATTATTTATGTAGGAAAAGCAAATAACATAAAACAACGTGTGATTAGTCATTTTTACGATAAAAAGAAAAAAGAAATCACCATGTGTTTCGAAACTGCAAACATTACCTATGAAGAAACTGGCAGTGAATTGTTGGCGCTTTTAAAGGAATCGGATGATATTAAACATCTCTATCCAAAGTTTAACAGAGCGCAACGAAGAGCTAGTGAAGCTGTTGGATTGTTTTCTTACGAAGATCAAAAAGGAATTATTCATTTAGCGTTTAATCGTTTAAAACTAGTGGCAAATCCTATTATGAAATTCTACTCGATGGCAGAGTGTAGAAACCTTCTAGAAAAAATATGTGAAGAATTTGAATTATGTCCTAAATATTGTCATTTACAGACCAATGTAAATGCTTGTTTTCATTATCAAATTAAGCAATGTAAAGGAATTTGCTCAGGAAAAGAAACTGCAGAAAACTATAATAAAAGAGTAAAAAAAGCAATCAAGTCGTTGGGTTTACAAACAGAAAACATAGTAATTAAAGAAAATGGAAGACATTCAAATGAAATCGGTTTTGCTTTAATTTTAAATGGAATCTATCAAGGTTTTGGATATTTAGACAAAGAGATGGAGCTAGAGAATCCTGATGAATATTTATTTTATGTGCAAACCAAAAAAGATAATAGAGATATCCAAAGGATTTTGAGATCTTACCTAACAAAAAATGAGGTCCCTTAAAAAAGGGACCTCAAAACCAACTAAAACTAATATTGTTCTAACAGATAATTAATTAAATCTGTAGTAGTAACAATACCTACTAATTCATTATCATCTACAACTGGCAATGCATGAAAACCATTAACTGATAAGATTTCTGCAACCTCTTTTATCGTAGTTTGTGAATTTACTTGTACTAATTTTTTAGCCATCACTTGTTCTATCGTAAACATATTATACACCATAGAATCTACATCTGTTTCATCTTCATAAACTGCATCAGCATAACTTATTCTTAATAAGTCTGTATAGCTTAACATTCCAATAATTTCTGTTCCACTTACAACCGGAATATGTCTAATACTGTGTTTTTTAAATAAAGACTCTGCGGTAGTTAATTCATCTGAATGATTAATCGTTATCAAATCTTTCGTCATTATTGCGGATACTGGCATTCTTTTTTTCATGATAATAGCTTTTGAATTATAACTCAAATTTCATGAATAATTAGGGCATAAAAAATGACTTTTATCATTCTTTAAGAAGAAAGAATTTTAAATCTTATAAGAAGTATGTTTATAGATAGAGGTTACTCCAAAAACTTTTTAAAACTTTCAGCATCAACAACAAATCTAAAACCTAAATCACTTCTCTTTTCTCTGGTATCAATCATTTTTATAGAAGTAACTTTTACTGAATCTTTATTTTGCATAAAACTACCCCCAACAATTTCTATTTTCCATCTTTTAAGACGTTGCTCAGTCCATTCCCAAACATTTCCGACCATTCCGTATAAACCAAATTCATTGGGTTTCATACAACTGATACACTTAGGCTTATTGTAGGTTGAATTGTCTTTGTAAACAACATATTCGTTTGGTTGGTTTGTATTGTAAAGGTATTGATCATTTTCAAAATTCCCTCCTCTAGCTGCGTATTCCCATTCTTCTTTTGTTGGAAGTCTAAAAGGAACTTTATAAATAGATTGCAACCAGTTGCAATATGCTTGAGCCTCTGAGTAAGTGATATTTGTAATAGGTAATTTGTAGTCTATATTTTCAGGAGTCTGTTTATTTGTTGCTCTTAAAAAACGAATGTAATCCATACCACTAACTTCAAATTTATACATATAAAATGAAGCTATTTTATGTTCGTAAACTTCTGAGCTATCTTTGGAATACTCTTTAAAAGCGCCTTCTTTTATGTATGCAAAATGCGCTGGAATATTGAGTTGACTGTAAGCTTTTAATCCAAATAGAAATAGCAATACTAAAGTATATTTTATAGGTTTCATAAGTTATTCAAATATGGTTAAATCTCTATTATTAATTAATTTTTCTAACTCTTTAACGATATTTATATGCTCTTCTGCAAAGTAAAACGGAATAGTTTTACTCTCTATCTTGTTTTTTATGTCAGAATTGTATTCAACACAACAAAAATTTAATTTCATTTCTTTGTAATCAATTTTCACAATGTCTTCTTTTTGTTTCCATGAAATTTCTCCATCGTTTAAATAAAGTGCATCAGGTTCAACTCCAATATTAGTATATTCTGGAAATAATTTTTGCAGTAACTTTTCAACTTTGTTGGCAAAGCGTAACTTTTTCATTTCCTTTACGTCCATAGCTACTCTAAAACCAACATCAGTTAATTTTAATGATGCATGTATTGCTGAAGTTTTATATACATTTAACGAATCTGGATGCATAGACTCCATAAAACTCCCTCCTCTAATAATATTGTATTCATTATCTTTTAAAGTAGATGTCCATTCCCAAACATTCCCATTCATACCAGAAATACCATATTTATTTGGTCTTATAAAATTTACTTCTGCTGGTTGAGACAAAGAAAGTTTTTGCATAGGGTTTTCTTGATTTGCAGCAGCTATTGTCCATTCTTGATTTGTTAAAGCTCTAAATTTTACTCTATAAAAATCTGTTAGCCAATAGGTATAGGATAAAAAGTCAGTGTACGATATTATGGCCAATGGCAAATTTTTATTATACCAACCATAGTCTGGAGGAGGCTCTGGTAATTTAAGTCCTAAAAATTTGAGATAATCTTGATAGTCTTGAACACTAACTGCATATTTAGAAACAAAAAAATGATACTGTTTACCTAAAGTATCTTTTTTAATTTCAACAAAATCATTAAAAATTGTTTCTTTTTGACAAAATACTGCATGGCTTACAAATAGATTAAAATATAAAAGAAAAAAATATTTTAAAGATTTCATTTTTACAAAATATTAAATACGTTTTTAAAATTTTTCTTTTGTTATAGGTTTTTTTGGATATAAAGTTTGCAGATGCTTAATTGCTTTGTTAAATCGATTAATAAAATCTTCTTCTGGATCTTTTTGGAAACGAATAATATCGACATCAGTAAATTTAGTTCTATCTTCAGACATATTTATAATACCTTTATTTAAATATCTGTTTTTTACCCATTTTTCATTAGACTTACACTCTGTGCAATATTTTTGCAAACTAAAAATTAAATTTCCATAATGCGATTCTTGGTCAACTTTTAGAATTGCCCAAACAGGAATTGTGTATTTAAAATTCCTCCTAGAATAACCTCTGTAGCTAGTATAAGAGTAATAAAAATTCACTCCATCAAAACTAAATGTTCGATTGCTTTGGTTATAACCATTTTTTAGTTCAGATTCTCCTTTTGGAGTGTATTTTCTTAGCTTAGACAAAATCCAATCTTCTGTTTCTTGTTTCGTTTGAGAATAAGAGTTTGTAAGAAAAAAAATGGTTAATAGTAAAAAAAAGTTTTTCATAATAAGGTTTTTGTAATTCTAATGAACTACCCCGAGGCAGAGCCTCGAGGAATTCTATAGATTAAAATAAATAATACAGTTTAAAATTCTTATATAAAATTTCAAAAGTTCAAACGATTAGTTATTTATCATTTAATAATACTTATAATACACTTGTCTGTATCCATGTTTGCTTTCAACCCAATTCCAGTTTCGCATTCCTAAACTCTTTTTTGCATTTCTTAATGCATCAGATTTATTAAATCCAAAACCAACTCCATAGGTATATTTATCACAACCTTGATATTTAGTTTTCGCTTCAATTATTACTATATGATTTCCATAATTTGCATCATAACCATTATGTTCAACAGCCAAACTTTTGTAATTTGGATGACTTCTCTTTACTTTTTCTGTTGCCAATTTATCGGCTTTAGCTTTACTATTCGAAGTATAGACTTGGTAACCAAGGTCGTCTGAAGTTGAGTATCTACAATCTGTTTTTCCAACAGCAATAGCTACAACAATATTTTTTTGAGCGTTTATATGTGCCGTAAACATTAACGCAAATACTAAAATTGATTTTTTCATGATTTATATTTCATTAGTTCATTTATAAATTGTGTGGACTTTTTTCTAGTAGATAGTGACGAGAAAATTTTTCCAAAAAGTGTAAGTAAAGGAATTCCTACAAATAGTATATCTTCTAAAATTGTATCATTAATAAATTCATACATGAGACCTAGGGGAATTAAAATGAAAAAAACTTGACCTCCATTGTTTCCATTTTGATACGTAGTTTCTCCTAACGAATATAAAAATGACAACAAGAAAAAAACTCCGATAGCAGTTCCTATTCCAATTAGTATACTAATTAAAGTATTTGATGGTTTTTTGACATTAACAGCTACCTTTTTACCTTTAGATTCTAATTCTTGAAGCAATAGTTTTGAATTTTTAACTGGTGCCTTTATAAGATTACATTCTAACAAAGGGAGGAAATTTTCTTTCAACGAAAAAACACATTTTCCTTTATCACTTAACTCAAAAGCATATAAATAAGAATGCTCCTCACTAATTTTTACATCTTCAAGATTAATTTTTAATTCACCGGAAGAAACAGTGTAAACAAATGGAATAAAACCTACTTGATCATAAGCTAGTCCATAAAGATGATTTTTATGTTTTACTTCTTCATTTCTAATTTTTAAATCTGAGACAGGAAGTATAATTTCAGTTTTTGAACCCAACTTACTATCAATATGTTCTTTTATTATCGGTGTTAGAACTTCGTAGTTATTAATTTGAATATTGGATTCAATCTTTACTGTTATCATTAGCATTAGATTTAATTAGTAAACCAAGTTAAATTTAATAAAAGCAATCAAATAAAAAAAATCTCTAAAAAATATATTTTTTTTAGAGATTTTTTAATGGTATTTGTGACCCCGATAGGATTCGAACCTATAACCGTCAGAGCCGAAATCTGATATTCTATCCAGTTGAACTACGGGGCCAGAATTTATACTAAGTTTTTTCGTACAATTCCAGAGATTGTTTTTCCATCAGCTTGCCCAGCTAATTGTTGAGAAACGATTCCCATTACTTTTCCCATATCTTTCATTCCTTCAGCACCAACCTTAGCTATTGTAGCTAAAACCACTTTTTCTATTGCTTCTTCAGACAAAGCTTCTGGTAAAAATTTCTCTAGAATGGCTACTTCTTGCAATTCTGGATCTGCTAAATCTTTTCTCCCTTGCGCTATAAAAATGGCAGCACTATCTTTACGTTGCTTCACTTGCTTTTGAATAATTTTCATTTCTTGATCTTCTGTCAAATCATCACCAGCTCCTGTTTCAGTTTTAGCTAACAAAAAAGCAGATTTAACCGCTCTTAATGCTTGTAAAGCAACTGTATCTTTCGATTTCATTGCTACTTTCATTTCTTCCATTATTTGTTTTTGCAAACTCATATTCTTTATATTTTAGCGTATCAAAGATACAATTCTAAACCTATTTCTTTAGTTTTCTCAGATATAAAACATGCTTGTTGTAATCTATAACAGCTTTTCCTTTTTCTAAAATATCAGCTCCAATAATACCATGAACTTCTTCCGCATCATGTTGCGTTAAAGCGGCATTTACATGCGTTAAATCAAACAATACCAAGTGTGATTTCTTTGTTTTCCACTTCCCTATTTTTAAGGTATTATTTTCAGATTGTTGTGTTTCCATATCAGTTGCTCCAGCGCCGGCAGCTTTGGTATCACTCTCTACAGCATCTAACTTAAAAAACTCAATCATATCTAGTCCTACACAAGAATTTGAAGCGCCAGTATCTAAAATAAACCGTCCTTTTACACCGTTAATTTCTGCATCTAATTCTAAGTGCTTTGTCACCATCTTTTTCAAGCTGATTTTAATGTATTTCTTTTTTTCTAATAGTTTTTTTAGACTACTCATTTAGCTGTATTTTTACCTCATTAATCTATGGCTTACAAAAATACATTATAAATGATTACCGATACGCACACGCATTTATATTCTGAACAATTTGATCTTGATAGAGATCTAATAATGCAAAAAGCAAAAGATGCAGGAGTTTCTCGGTTTTTTATTCCTGCAATCGATAGTAGCTATACAGAACGTATGTTTTCTTTAGAAAAACAATATCCTGATGATGTGTTTTTAATGATGGGTTTACACCCTACTTCTGTGAAAGAAAATTTTAAAGAAGAGTTACATCATATAAAAGAATGGATTGACCAAAGACCGTTTTACGCCATTGGTGAAATTGGGATTGATTTATATTGGGAAAAAACTTTTTTAGCCGAACAACAAGAGGCTTTTCAAACACAAATACAATGGGCAAAAGAAAAAAAGCTACCCATTGTAATTCATTGTAGAGATGCATTTGATGAAATATTTGAAGTATTAGAACAAGAAAAGGGTGATGATTTACGTGGCATATTTCATTGCTTTACTGGAACGTTAGAACAGGCTGAAAAAGCAATTTCTTACAATATGAAATTAGGGATTGGCGGTGTTACCACTTTTAAAAACGGAAAGATTGATCAATTTCTTAATCAAATCGACCTTAAACATATTGTCTTAGAAACCGATTCACCATATTTGTCTCCAACGCCTTACAGAGGGAAAAGAAATGAAAGTAGTTATATTACTTATGTGGTAGATAAATTAGTTGATATCTACGGAGTAACTTTTGAAGAAATTGCAAAGATTACTACTCAAAATTCAAAAGAAGTTTTTGGAGCTTAATGTCAGTAATTATTGAGACATATAAAACTAAGGACTATTTTTGGGATTTTAAAAGTCCTACAATTTATCATTATCTAAGCATATTAACTTTAGTTATTTCTTTTATAATCTTGGCATTGATAGATGAGAATGAAATAATTTTTTTTCATTCGTTCTTCACAACTTTAGCAATTATATCAATATTTGTTTTCATCACTACTCATATTCTATTCTCTTTTTCATATGAAAATTTAAAGAAAATTAAAACAGGTGTATTTAAAATTTCTAAAGATGCTATTGTTATTAATAATCAATTAAACATTTTTTATGAAGATATTGATGATTTTGAAATTTATGCCCATGACTATAAAGGTCGTGCGAAATATCTCAGAGTATCTTTAGAACCAAATTTGAGTTTGGGATTAGATAATTCAGTCAAAATAAAATATCAAAATAAAATTATTGAATATAAATTTGAGGTAACTGAAGAAAGAGAAATTGATTTAATCTATAGTTTTATATCATCAATCATAATAAAAGAAAAGTTTAAAAAAGTTTCTCCTAGAAAATTAGTTTCTTTTATTCCAGAAAAATTTCGTAGAACAGAAGAGTATAGACAATATATTTCGGAGCATGTTAAAGATGGTAATTTTAATTCTATTGAAGGTTTATTAATGATGTCTTATAAATCAGATCAAGAAGCAATAGAATTAAGAAAAAAATATTCGTTGTAAATGTCAATTAAAACCACATATTACAAAACTCCTATCGGAATCGCAGAAATTGTGGGTAATGAACATGGAATTCAATCTATTTCTGTGTTAGATGAGAGTACTGTTTCACTAGAAATAACAAGAGACATTCCAGTTTGTTTGAAAGATTGCGTTATACAGTTAGAAGAATATTTTAAAGGAAAAAGAACTGAATTTGATTTACAGTTAAATCCACAAGGCACCATTTTTCAACAATCTGTTTGGAAAGAGTTAAGTAACATTCCTTTTGGAAAAACTAGAAGTTATTTGGAACAAAGCAAACAGTTGGGGGATCCTAAAGCCATAAGAGCTGTAGCTTCTGCTAATGGCAAAAATCCCATTGGGATAATAATTCCATGTCACAGAGTTATTGGGTCTGACGGTTCATTAACAGGTTATGCTAGTGGAATCTGGCGTAAAAAATGGCTATTAGATCATGAAAATCCTGTAAAACAACAATCATTATTTTAGACTAATTTTAATATTCCTACGTTTGTAATGTATGACTAAAAAAGCATGGTTTTTATTGCTGTTTTTCGTTGGCTATTTTGCCAATGCGCAAAGTCTATCTTCAGACTTTAGGTCTAAAAAATTTATAGTGACTCAGGACACCATCAAATTTGATTCTGTCCCCATCAATCCCCAAAAATTTAAAGTTCTTACCAGTCAACAAAGAATTCTCTATCCAACAGAATATCAAATACTTTATAATGAAGCTATCCTGATTATCAATTCGAAAAAGTATCAAGAAATTACCATAGAATATTTTCGTTTTCCAGATTTCATTACAAAAACGTATAGTCCTTTTGACAAACGATTAATCATCCCTAACGAGAGCAATACGGGAATTTTATATAGTTTAACAACCAATAAAGAAGCCACTGAATTAAAGTTGTTTGATGGTTTAAAAACGAGTGGATTTATTAATAGAGGTGTTACGTCTGGAAACAATCAGAGTACGGTAACGAACTCTTCCATGGATTTAAATATTGAGGGAAAATTATCTGATAAAGTATCCATCCGAGCTAATATTTTTGACACCAATATTCCGCTACAAGAAAACGGATATTCACAAAGTATTACCGATTTTGATCGCATTTTTATCGAATTATACAGCAAAGATTGGCGTGTAAAAGCCGGTGATGTTAGTCTAAAGAATGATAAAAGTTATTTTCTCTCATTCGAAAAACAAGTAGCAGGTTTAGAAGTAGAAGCCAATGTGAGTAAAAGAACTACACTCGCCGCCTCTGGGGCAGTTGTAAGAGGGCAATTTACTTCCTATAATTTTATTGGTCTAGAAGGAAATCAAGGTCCGTATAAAATATTTGGCCCTAATAATGAACCTAATTTTGTAATTATCGCCGGAAGTGAAAAAGTATTTGTGAATGGTTCTCAAATTAAAAGAGGTATTGACGATGATTATATGATTGATTATAATATAGGTGAAATCAGATTCAATACTACTTTTCCAATTACAAACGACATGCGTATTCGTGTAGAATTTCAGTTTTCTAATAGAAATTACACTCGTTTTGTGAGTTATGAAAAAGCAGAATATAAGAGTGATAAATTTGAACTTTCTGGATATTTTTTCAATGAAAATGATGTTAAAAATCAACCCATTCAGTTGAGTTTAACTGACGAGCAAAAACAAATTCTAGCCGATGCAGGAAACAATGTCGATTTAATGGTGGCAGAAAGTGCTTTCCCAGATGTATTTGATGCTAATAGAATTCTTTATAAAAAAGTCTTAATTGGAACCCAAGAAGTTTTTGAATATTCTACCAATGAAAATGATGAATTATTTACGGTAACTTTTACCAATGTTGGTACAAATCAAGGTGATTATAACCTAAGTCAGACACTAGCAAATGGAAATGTTTTTGAGTATGTTGGTATAAATCTCGGAAATTACAATCCGATTGTTCAGTTAATTGCTCCCATAAAATTACAAGTGGCTGTGGTGAATTCTATCTACAATCCAACAGAAAAAACAGCAATCTCAGCAGAGTTGGCGTTTAGTAATAGTGATCAGAATTTGTTTTCTAGTATTGATAATAATCAAAATAAAGGCGCAGCAACAAAGTTTAATTGGGAACAAACACTGGTAGATAAAAAATGGAAACTGATAACAGATGTAGATTATTTATTTATTCATAAAAACTTTAATACTATTCAACGTTTTCAAGCCGTAGAATTTAATCGAGATTGGAATTTGGTTAATCCTACTGGAAACCAACAGCAAATTGGTCTTGGAATTACCTTAAAGAATAAAAAAGATAATTTCTTGACCTATTCATTTCAACAACTACAATTTTCAGATAATTTTACAGGAAATAAACATTTATTGGACGCTAAAATGCAGTTTGGCAAGACGTCATTTTACACAAATAGTAGTTTTTTATCGAATGATTCTGAGATACAAGACAATACTTTTTTACGACTTAAAGGAGGCGTTGAGCATCGTTTTTCTAAATCCTGGCTGGGAGGATTTGTAAATATTGAATCTAACGATGGAAACATTAAAACAACACAAGAAGCCATTTTAACCAATCATCGATTTAAAGAATATGAAGCCTATCTTGGTGTTGGAGATACAACAAAAGTATATGCGAAAGTTGGTTTCAATTATCGAAATAATGACAGTATTAGAAGTAATGCTTTTGCTGAAATTAACAATAGAAAAACATACTATTTAGATTCAAAATTAATTCAAACAGAACGTACTAATCTTTCTTTATACGCAAATTACAGGCAAACAGAAAATGCTTTTTTAGAGAACGAAAAAGCGTTAAATTCTAGAATCATTTACAATCAACGATTCTTTAAAAACTTTATTACACTTGGTACTCGTTATGAAACCTCATCAGGAAACGTTGCTCAACAAGATTTTATTTATGTTGAAGTAGAACCTGGACAAGGTTTTTATACATGGATTGATTACAACAACAACGGAATTCAAGAGTTTGATGAATTTGAGATTGCTGAATTTCAAGACCAAGCAAATTATTTGAGAGTTCCTTTACCGAACTTACGTTTTATCGCTACTCAAAGTGCAAAACTGAATCAATCGATTACACTGAACCCTAGTCAGTGGAGTAACAAAAAAGGGATTAAAAAATTACTTTCTCATTTTTACAATCAATCGTTTTTAAGTATTAATAATGAACAAGAGCGAATTGGAAATTCATTTAATTTAAATCCCTTTGACTTAAGTGAAAATGAACAAATCAGTTTAAATTTTAACTTTAGAAATAGCATTTATTACAATAGAGGTTTACAAAAATATAGCACAACCTATACTTTTGCAAATTCAGAAAATAAACAGCAATACTTAATTGGAAGTCAAGATTCTGACACACAATTTCATCAAGTCGATTTTCAGCATAAAATTGGTAAATTTTGGTTGGTAGATCTTCTTGGAAAACTATCAGAAAACAATCTAGAAACTGAAAATTTCGATAACAGAAATTATCAAATTGATGCTTTAGAACTACAACCTAAAATCAGTTATGTTTTAAATAGTGACAATCGATTTTCAGCATTCTATCATTATAAAAATAAAGAAAACAGCTTGCTCAACTTCGAAAAATTAAAACAACAAAAAATTGGGGTTGAATATTTTTATTCTGGAAAAGAAAAATCACAATTCAATGTGAATTTTACGGCGTTTTTCAATGATTTTGAAGGAAATGCTAATTCGCCAGTTGGATATCAAATGTTAGAAGGATTGCAAGAAGGAACCAATTATACTTGGACCTTTTTATGGAATCAAAAACTAAATTCTTTTTTAAATTTAAATCTCAATTATAGAGGTCGAAAAAGCCAAAATTCTAAAACGATACATACGGGATCTATTAATCTAAGAGCAGTTTTTTAATTCGGCATATTTATTGATATTTGTCAACCATTAACGCTAAAAAAAATAGATGAAAAAATTAATCGCAATTACCATACTTTTTACTTCAACATTTGCATTTTCGCAGGATGATTCACTTCCTCAAGACACAAATAAAAAACATGAAATCACCATCAATGCACTTACCTTAATTGTATCTGAATGGGCAGATATTTCATATGAGTATTTAATTAACGAAGAATCTTCTTTTGGAATTGACCTTCAGTTTGGATTAGATAGCAATGATGATTTTGACACCTACAGAACCTTTTCTGTGACTCCAAATTATAGACGATACTTCTCTAACAAATATGCAAGAGGATTCTTTATAGAAGGCTTTGGAATGCTTCATAGTTATAGAGATTTTTTTAATTATGATTTTAATTCTGGAACCTATGATACAACAACTCAAACAGATTTTTCTTTAGGAATTTCTGTTGGTGGAAAATGGGTAACAAAAAATGGATTTGTTGCTGAAATTTTTGGAGGAATTGGAAGAAACTTATTTAATAGTGATGAAGATTATTACTCAACAGATGTTGCAGGAAGAGTTGGAATTTCTGTTGGGTACCGTTTTTAATAAAAATACTAACTTTAGTGTCTTAAACGTTATTAAAAAAACTAATCAAATTGATGATGAAAAAAACAATACTACTTTTTGCTCTTTTGGCAACCAGTTTTCTATCTGCTCAAGACGAAGTGAAGTTAAATATTACAGATGCTTTAGCCTTAAAAACGGTTACTGCTTCTTATGAACATTATTTCGATCAACAAACTTCTTTAGGGATTTCTGGCTTGTTTAATTTTGAAAACGAAAGCTCTGATTTTAGATACAATGAAAATGTAGTCATTACTCCTTTTGTTCGTCACTATTTTTCTACCGAAAGTTTATGGAACTTCTTTGGAGAATTATTTTTAGCGTATAATACAGGTGATCAAGATTCTGTTGTAAACGGATTTCCAGTGTCAGATAATTATTCTGATGGCGCCTTAGGGTTAGCTGTTGGTTATAAATATACTTCTCCAGGTGGTTTTACTGTTGATGTTCATGGTGGAGCTGGAAGAAACTTATTTAGCAAAGAATCTCCAAGAGTGGTTCCAAGAATTGGTGTCAATATTGGGTATCAATTTTAATTGATTGTATTATGAAAAAATATTTCTCTTTACTTTTATTCATCTTCATTTTTGTTAGCTGTGAAGAAAACGATGATTCTAAAGAGGTAAGTATTAGAATTTCTAATATTAGTCAGTTTGATTTTACTAATATAATTGTAAACACCTATAATAACAATGTCGCTTTTACCGATTTAAATTCGGGCAGCAAATCTGAATATAAAGATTTTGAACAAGCATATAGATACGCATATATCGAATTAGAAGCTAACGGAGAAACGTATATTCTCCAACCAATTGATTATGTAGGTGAAACTCTACTTGGAAGTGGTAACTATACTTATCAAATAGATATTGCTCCTTCATCTAGCCAGTACTCTGAAATTATTTTAACTTTAATTGAAGACTAATAGAAATAAAAAAGCCTCATCAAATTTGATGAGACTTTTTTATTTCTATTGAGATGCTGAAACTACATTAACATAACTATCGTCACATCTTCATCAACCAAGTTTTTACGTCAACTTCTTGTTTGATAATCTCTTTTAATTCAGAAATCTGAACTCGTTTTTGTTCCATGGTATCTCTATGACGAATGGTAACCGTATTATTTTCTAAGGTTTCATGATCTACTGTAATACAGAATGGTGTTCCGGCTGCATCTTGTCTTCTATAACGTTTCCCGACGGCATCTTTTTCATCATAAAACACATTAAAGTCCCATTTTAAGTCTTCAACAATTGTACGAGCTACTTCTGGCAAACCATCTTTTTTTACCAAAGGTAAAATAGCTGCTTTTGTTGGCGCTAATACGGCAGGTAATTTTAAAACAGTTCTAGTTGTATTGTTGTCTAATGTTTCTTCAACTAAAGAGTTAGAGAATACTGCTAAGAACATTCTGTCCAAACCAATAGAAGTTTCTACTACATACGGTGTGTAACTTTTATTTTCTTCATGGTCGAAATATTGTAGTTTCTTCCCTGAAAATTCTTCATGTGCTTTTAAATCAAAATCTGTTCTAGAATGAATTCCTTCTAGTTCTTTAAATCCAAATGGAAATTTAAATTCTATATCTGAAGCTGCATCTGCATAATGCGCTAATTTCTCATGATCGTGGAAACGGTAATTCTCTTTTCCTAAACCAAGAGATAAGTGCCATTTTAAACGATTTTCTTTCCATTGCTCATACCATTTTTTTTGAGTTCCTGGTTTTACAAAAAACTGCATTTCCATTTGCTCAAATTCTCGCATTCTAAAGATAAACTGTCTTGCAACAATCTCATTTCTAAAAGCTTTTCCTGTTTGTGCAATTCCAAAAGGAATCTTCATACGACCTGTTTTCTGGACATTTAAGAAATTAACAAAAATCCCTTGAGCAGTTTCTGGTCGTAAATATACTTTCATCGAACTGTCTGCAGAAGCACCTAATTGTGTTCCAAACATCAAGTTAAATTGTTTTACTTCTGTCCAGTTTCTAGAACCAGTTAATGGATCTGCAATTTCTAATTCTTCAATTAAGGCTTTTACATCGGCTAAATCTTCATTTTCTAAAGATTTTCCCATTCTTGAAAGAATCGTCTTAATTTTTTCTTGATATCCAACAACTCTTCCGTTGGTTGCTAAAAACTCTTCTTTATTAAAAGCATCTCCAAAACGTTTGGCTGCTTTGGCAACTTCTTTGTCTATTTTACCTTCAATTTTAGCACAGTAATCTTCAATTAAAACGTCGGCTCTATAGCGCTTTTTAGAATCTTTATTATCAATTAAAGGATCGTTAAATGCATCTACATGTCCAGATGCTTTCCAAGTAGTAGGATGCATTAAAATTGAAGCATCTAAGCCTACTATATTTTCATGCATTTGCACCATGGCTTTCCACCAATAATCGCGAATGTTTTTCTTTAATTCTACTCCATTTTGAGCATAATCATATACCGCACTTAATCCGTCATAAATTTCACTAGATTGAAAAATATAACCGTATTCTTTTGCGTGTGATATTACCTTTTTAAATTGATCTTCTTGTTGTGCCATAATGACGGCAAAGATACAGGAATAAAGAAATTTTTCAAGAGAAATTTACCCTACTTTTTACATCGATAAATAAATGCCGGAGGAACATTTAATATTTCGAAATCTAGAGATACTTCTTTCTCAAATACAGTTTGTAGTTTTTTAAAGTAAGAAGTGGTGTATTGGTACTGAATAAAGGTTCCGTTTTCTTCTAAACTACTGTAAGAATTGTTTAAAATATTTTTTGAAATTTTATCAGGAATATTCGTTAGCGGTAAACTTGATATGATATGACAAGTCTTGGAATAGCCTAATTTACGGAGTTCTTCAGTGATGTTTTCAGCAGAAGCATTGATCACTTTTAATTGTGGATGCTCAATTTTTTGTAATTCATTGTAAAAACTATCATTAATTTCAAAACAAATTAAGATAGCCGTAGCATGAAGTTTTTTTAAGATGTTTTTTGTAATCACTCCATTACCTGGACCTAACTCTACTATTACATCTGCTTTTGAAAAATCGATTTCATGAAGCATTTTTTTAACTAAAAAGCGAGAACTGGGAATGATCGTTCCCGAAGTTTTCATATTCCTTATGGCAACTTTAAAAAAAGCATATCGATTTAACAATGGTAGTGGGTTTTAATTTGTCTACTTTTTAGACAGATTTTAAGTGCATGTTGTTACAGCAAATCTAAATAAAAAACTGCTACCAATTTTACTTTTGCCTTAGAGCTTTCAAATCAAAGTTTTACATTTTTATTATCTTCACTAAAAAAGCTATTGAAATGAAAAGTTTACACAATCTTTTCAATCTCTTCTATCCAAATAATTGTGTTTGTTGCGAACAACCATTATTAGATCAAGAAAGATTGATTTGTCTTGAATGTAGGTTTGATTTACCCTTTATTGATAATGGAAATTACGAATCTAACCTATTAACCCAAACCCTAGAAGGTAGAGTTATAATTGAAAAAGGAGCTTCCTTTTTGTATTATCATCCTATAGGAAGAGTAAAAAAGCTAATTCATCAGTTGAAATATAAAAACAACCAAGAAGTTGGCGAGTTTCTAGGGAATTGGTTTGGGAAAAAGCTACTTGAATCTGGAGTATTTACAGAAATAGATTATATTATTCCTGTTCCTCTTCACAAGAAAAAATTAAGAAAAAGAGGCTATAATCAGCTAACTAAGTTTGGTGAAATCTTAGGAGAAATTCTAGAAATAAGTTATTTAGAAAACGTGTTAATCAGAACTTCAGTTTCCAAAACTCAGACTTTTAAAAAAAGGATAGAACGTTTTAAAAACATAGAGACAAAATTTAATAACATTCACAAAGATATTTTAAATAACAAACATGTTCTTTTAATTGATGATGTAGTAACAACTGGTGCAACTTTAGAAGCTTGTTGTAAAGAAATATTAAAATCTGAAAGTGTAAAAATTAGTATTGTAACTTTAGCATTAACAGAATAAAAATTAACAAAACTCTGAGATAACTTTCCAAAAAATATATTGTTTATTTGTAGTAAAATACCTGAGTTGAGAAAAATACAATCTCTTTTTTTAATTATTTTAGTTTTATCTTTTTCGCAGTGCGCAAAAAAAGGAAGACCTAGCGGTGGACCTAAGGATGAAGATGCTCCTTTGTTTGTTACAGCAGAGCCTCCTTATGAAAATATTAATTTCAATAAAGATGAAATTAATATTTATTTTAACGAATACATTAAGTTAAAAGACCTTAATAAACAGCTTGTTATTTCGCCGCCTTTAAATCCTGCAAACCCTTCACTTATCTCACCCCAAGGAAGTGCTAGTAAGTTTATTAATATCAAAATTCTTGATACTTTATTAGTCAACACAACTTATATTTTTGATTTCGGAAACAGTGTTGAAGACAATAATGAATCAAATAAATTAGAACGATTTAAATATGTGTTTTCAACAGGAACTTATATAGATTCTCTGTCACTAGCAGGAAATGTAAAAAACTCCTACAAATCTGAAGATATTAAAAACATAAAACTTTTGATGTACAGGCTAGATAGTTCTTATACTGATTCTGCTGTATACAAACGAAAGCCTGATTATGTAACAAGTACTTTAGACACCTCAAACTATCAATTTTCTAATTTAAGAAAGGGGAATTATTTATTAATTGCATTAAACGATGTAAGAAGTGATTACATTTTTAATCCTGCTTCAGACGAAATAGGTTTTTTAAAAGATACGGTTTCACTTCCAAGAGATAGCATTATTAATTCGACTATCTCAATTTTTAAAGAAGAGTTACCCTACAAATTTAGGCGGGCTAAAGAAGCTAGAAAAGGTCAAATTCTATTTGGTTATTTAGGAAAGCCCTCAGATTTAACAATAGAAACACTTTCTGAAGTTCCAGAAGGATTTAAGACCATTTCTTTTACTGAAAAAGGAAAAGATACCGTGAATCTATGGCATTCACCTATAGAAAAAGACTCTTTGATTTTTAAAGTAACAAATAATACCATAGTGGACACTGTTACTGTGAAGTTACGAAAGAAAGAACTAGATTCTCTTTTAGTTACCCAACTAAGCAGAGGGGTTTTAGAATACACCGACACGATGTTTTTTAGCACCAATAACCCTATCATAAAAATAGATACAACTAAAATTGATTTTAAAATTTCTGACAGTATTAAGGTTCCATTCACACCATTTATATCTCAAAAAGAAAATAAAATCGGATTCCTTTTTAGTAAAAAATTGAAATCTAATTATAAATTGAATTTATATCCAAATGCTTTAACTGATATTTTTAATATCAGTCATGATACTATTAAAGCTGTTTTTAGAACTCGAAAACTTGAAGATTATGGAGATGTCACTTTAGCTATTGAAAATGCTGGATCAAATCAAGTGATTATTGAACTAATTAACAAAGATGATGAAACTGTAGCAAAGCAAATCATCAATACAAGTAAAACAATATCTTTCAAATATTTAACTCCTAAAAAATATAGAATTAGAATTATATATGATGCTAACAAAAACGGCAAATGGGATACAGGAAATTATCTTAAGAAAATACAACCAGAAATAGTAGAGTATTTTCCAACTGTACAAGAAGTTAGGCCTAATTGGAGTCTAAATGAGATAATAACAATAAAGCAGTGATAATTAAGTTATTATTTTAGGCAATTTTATATATTTGTTTTCTAAAACCCCTACTTTGAGGAAGAGTATCGTACTTATTACCTTTTTGGTTTTAACTGTTACATCGGTAAAATCACAACACTTTACACATGATATTGGTTTTCATGCAGGTACAGCTACAATACAAGCAGATTATGGTGTCCGTGATAATTTTTTAAGTAGTTATGGAAATAGTGCCGTTTCTTTGAGTTTTACACACACCTTACATTTTTTTAATAAAGACCCTAGATGGAATGCAGATCACAAATTATGGAGTTATTTTGCCATACGTAGTGAATTAAATATCATTACTAATGCAAATTTTCAGCACTATGGCCCTTTTGTTCAAGGGAACAGTGATTTAGCAGTTCGATTAAGAGCCATGACTGGAACTACCAATATTACTAGTATCGGTATTCAAGCAGAGTATTATATGAAATGTCTTAAAGATTTTATTTATCCTTGGACAGATATTAAATGGAACCCTTATGTATTATTGGGAGTTCAATACTCAATGTTTAGTAACACTTTAAATTCTACCTTAGGTGATTGGGAACAAGATATTTCTGTATTGCCAACAAAATGGAGAACACCCGGAGCTTTGGATGTTGGAAAAGGAACTACGTTTGCTGGAACTTTTGGTGGTGGAATTCGTTATAAATTGAACAAGAAAATGGATTTGAATGCTCAGTTAAACTGGCAATTTTTTCTTTCTGACTCCGTTGACGGATTAAAAGCTAATGTTATCGAAAACAAAGATAATGAGTGGTTAATTAACTTTCAGGTAGGTGTTATTTATCACTTAAACTACGATAGACCCTTGTCTATTTTTAACTTCTAAAAAGGAACCTTTACAAATTCCTTACTATTAATTTTATTTTTTTAAAGATTTAAAGCTTGATCTAAATCAGCTAATAAGTCCTCTATAGCTTCGATACCAACACTTAATCTAATTAAAGAATCTGTAATTCCGATTTTTAAGCGTTCTGATTTAGGAATAGAAGCATGCGTCATTGTAACAGGGTGACTCACTAAACTCTCTACACCTCCCAAAGATTCTGCCAAGGTAAATACTTTTGTGTTTTCTAAAAATTGAAATGCAGCGTCTCTACTTTCATCTTTTAAACTGAAAGAAACCATTCCTCCAAAATCTTTCATTTGCTTTTTTGCAATCTCATGATTGGGATGATCATCAAAACCTGGATAATACACTTCTCCAACTTTATTGTGATTTACTAAAAACTCAGCAACAGCTTTCCCGTTTTCGCAATGTCGTTGCATTCTTACGTGTAAGGTTTTAATTCCTCTTAAAGCTAAAAAAGAATCCATTGGCCCTGCAATCGCTCCTGCTGCAAACTGAATGAAATGCAATTCTTTTGCTAATTTTTCTTCTTTAACCACTAATGCTCCCATGACTAAATCTGAATGACCTCCTAAATATTTGGTAGCAGAATGCATTACAATATCTGCTCCTAAATCTAGAGGTTGTTGTAAATATGGTGTTGCAAAAGTATTGTCAACTGCCACTAATATATGAGAGTTTTTAGCTTTGACAGCTTTGGTAATTTCTTCTATATCGGCAATTTTCATTAAGGGATTGGTTGGTGTTTCTAACCAGATTAATTTAGTTGCTGAAGAGATTGCATTAGAAAAGTTTTCAACTTTATCCATATCAACATATTGAAATTTCAATCCGTATTTTGCAAAGATTTTAGTAAACATTCTATAGGTGCCTCCATATAAATCATCTCCTGTGATTACTTCATCTCCAGGATTTAATAACCTTAAAACACAATCAATTGCTGACAATCCAGAAGAAAAAGCAAAACCATGAGTTCCGTTTTCTAAAGAAGCAAAATTATCTTCCAAGGCAGTTCTCGTTGGATTTGCTGCTCTAGAATATACAAATCCTTTATGTGTTCCCGGACTAGATTGCGCATAGGTCGATGTTTGGAAAATTGGTGGCATTACTGAACCTGTAGTTTCCTCAGGTTTTTGTCCTCCGTGTATTGTCTTAGTGTTAAATTTCATTTTTAACTAGGTAACTTTTTTAATAAAAAAATCTTTTATAAAATTTTAAAAATCAACTTAAGAGTCTTTTAATGTAAATTTTTTGATTAGCTTCCCAACAGTTAATCCTTGAACTAAGATGGAAAAAACAACTATAATATAGGTGATGACTAAAAATAATTCTCGCTCCATAACTTGAGTAAGGCTTAATGCTAATGCAATTGAAATTCCGCCTCGTAAACCTCCCCAAGTCATAATCATATTTGTTTTAGGAACAAAATCTAGTTTCTTTTCATATAGTTTAATTGGCAACAATAAGGAAACATATCTAGCAATTAATAAAGCTGGAATTACAATTAATCCTGCAATAATATAGGTGCTATTAAAAGTTAATACCAGCATTTCCATTCCTATCATTACAAACAATACTGTATTTAAAAGAATGTCTATCAACTCCCAAAACTTGTCTACATATTGCTCAGTAACTTCGCTCATAGATGAATTTCTAACAGTATCTGTTCCAACTATTAATCCTGCGGTTACCATCGCTAATGGTGCAGATAAATGGAAATATTGCGCTAGCATTGTTCCTCCCATAACGGCAGCAATTGTGATAATCACTTCAATATCATAATCATTAATACTTTTCATTAATTTATACGTTACCCAACCAATGAGAAGTCCTAATAAAACCCCTCCTACTACCTCCACTAAAAACAACTCAGAAACACTAATAAAAGAAATATCTGAACCGCCTTTAGCGATTTGATAAATGGTAAGAAAAATAACAACACCAACTCCATCATTAAACAAAGATTCTCCTACAATTTTTGTTTCTAACTTTTTTGGGGCTCCAACTTTCTTCATAATTCCCAATACCGCAATTGGATCGGTGGGTGAGATTAATGCTCCAAATAACAAACAATAAATAAAATTGACATCCAATCCTAACAACTGAAGGATATAGTAAACAAAACCACCAGCTAAGAATGTAGAAACTAAAGTTCCTAAAGTTGCAAAAATAATAATTGGCTTTCGTTGAATTTTTAACTGTTGAAAATTGGTATGTAAGGCTCCTGCAAATAACAAGAAACTTAGCATTACATCCAATAAAACCGTTTCAAAATCGATGCTGTTGATGAATTCTTTCTCCGTTTGCAGTAAGGTATCATCAAAATAGCTCAAGCCTAAAACGGCTAGTGTAAAGAGTATGGTTACTAACATTAAACCAATAGAACTTGGTAGTTTTATAAACCTAACATTGATGTAACCAAATAAAGCTGACAATACAATAAGTATCGTTGCTATTGAAAAATAATCCATTAAACTAATTTTTTAAGTGACATAATAATCCCTAAATGCAATGCTTCGTGGAAATTATTAAAAGCAATGGCCGTATCAACAGAATCTAATACAAAACCCGTACTAGTTTTATACTCATTGAACTCAGTAAAAATTTCAGCGTTATAATCTTCTTCTAAGGTATCTGGTAATCCAGCAAACAGTTCTAAAACCTCATCAAATTCTTCTTGAGCAAACTGCGTTGTTGGTTTGGTTCCTTTTTTATAAGCCTCAATTAATTCGTCAGAAACTAAACAATCTTTCCCAGACATTCTATAAATTAACAATTGTTGAGTCACCACTAAATGCGCAATATTCCATGCTATATTATTACTAAATCCTTCAGGAATTGTATGTAATTGTTCTAATGTTAATCCATCGATAAACTTTAAAACCAACGCTCTTCCTTTTCTTAAAATATTGAATTGTGTCTTCATTTTTATTGTAATTTCGTTAATCAGTCTTAGACTAATTTTATTATTGTAAACCTCTTGCGAACTTACTAAATTAAGTATAATTTTAATCATTATTATTTTCTTAAAATCCTTTTCAAATGAAGAAAGTATATTTTTTACAAACTTGTGATACTTGTCGTAGAATCTTAAAAGAAGTCAATTTAGAAGGTTTTGAAAGACAAGAAATCAAAGCCAACCCTGTAACCGTTTCTCAACTAGAAGAAATGCATTCTTTCTCTAATAGCTACGAAGCCTTATTTAATAAACGTGCTAAGAAATACAAAGCCATGGATTTAAAAGGGGAAGTTATTTCAGAGCAAGAGTACAGACAATTTATTTTAGATGAATATACTTTTTTAAAACGTCCTGTTTTTATTGTTGATGATGAAATATTTATCGGAAACAGTAAAAAAGAAATTGAACGACTGAAAGAAAGAATTGGTTAATTCTTTTTCAAATACGTTTTGACTCTTAACTCAGCATTTTCTTTAATATCTTGCCAAAATAAATTAATATCTCCTGCGTGGTAGTTCTTTAAAAAAGACATAAAAAACCGCTTAGGGAATTTAGGATTACTAGACCAAACTAATCCATCCGTGATTTCTATTTTGAGAGCTTTATTATAAACCTTTTTATTAGTGTATAAAAACCCTTTATGCTGCTCTAAGATTGTCATCTTAGTTGCATCCCATGTGATAGGGTTTGTTGTAACGCTTCCATCATACCAGTTTTTATCTTTTTTTGGATAATGTCCTTTTTTAAACGTATTCCATGTAACAAACCCTCCAATTTCATTTGGTTTTATCATGGCCTTGATGGTTTTAAATTGATTAGGTTTTACTCGGATTCCGGGGATATAAGCAGCAACTAATTTTTCTTGCAACGGCTTTGCATCAAAAAAATCTGCCAACAAACGTAAAGTATGAGTGGTTCCTTGGCTGTGCCCCACCATAATTATAGGTCTGCCTGAATTGTGTTTTTCTAAATAGATTTCAAAAGCTTTTTTTACATCTGAATACGCTAATTCTTGTGCTTCTTTTCCACCTTCATTCATCAATTTATAGGAACGAATATGTGCTTGACGATACAAAGGAACATATACTTTTCCTGACGTTGCAAAAGCAGAAGCCTGCATTAGAACAGCTTTATTTACTACTTTTATATTTTGAGCTGTATCATCAATTGGAACATTCCAACGTGTGTCTTTTTTATCTAAAACTAATGTAGGATATACATAAAAAACATCTGCTTGTAAAGTATCTATTTCTTTAGAAGCAAATTCTTGAAAATCTTTTGTGTAAGTCGATGGCAAAACTGCCCAAGATGAACTAAGGTTATAATCGGGCATTGCCGGAATATTTTCAGATTGAAATCGTTGCGTTTGATACGTAGTTTTACAAGCTGTTAGAAAAACGATGAGTGAAATACATAAAATTTTGTATTTCATTTTATTCTGATTTGTAATCTTCGTACGATTTTTCTTCTACTAAATCTGACCCAGTAAACACATTGATTTCTTTTTTAACATCAGATCTGTCATCGTTTACATAATATACAGCGCGTGCTAAATCTATAAAGGTTTGACTAAAATCATTGGCTCTTTCACACTCTCTTATATCATCCTCTATTTTCCATAACTTTTTATTGACTTCTAATAAATCATTTTGAAGTTTTTTCAAATGTTCACTATCAATACAAGCCTGATAGATTTTTTTTACATCAGGAGTTAACGTATTGTATTCGTTTTTTATATTAACTAACTTTTTAGTATCCTTTATTTGGGAGAGTTTAATCTCTAAAATGGTATACTTGTCTAGGATTTCTCCATTAGAAACTTCTATTTTCATAATTTTGCCCATGAAAATGGGTAACTGTTTATTGAGATGTTAGTGAAATTTTTTACCAGAAAAGTATAACTAACAAACTCTAGGTTTACACAAATTTACGTTCCACAATTGTCATAAAACGTTCTTCTAATTCCTCTTTATCTGCCCAATCATAATCTGGTTTTACCATTTTATTGATGAACTTTTTTGCTTCTTTTTCAGTTTTAAAAGTATTTAATTGAGAAACTACACGATTAAAATCTTCCTGACTTCCACCAAACAAGTTTTTTACAAAAGCGATTCTATCATTCAAACCTATCTGAATATCTCCTTGTAATTTATCATTCAATGATTTTTTTGGTGCATTTTCAAACAAATCTGCAACCACATCAACAGCAATAGTATCTTTCAATTCTTCTTCTAAAGTATGAAGATTTTCATCTACTTTTTCTTCTTCAGTAAGCTCTTGAACTAATTCTTCTTGTTCTACCTCTGCGCTAAAATCAATCAAAGATTCTTCTGAAATTAATGCTATTTCTTCTTCAAGTTCTTCTTTTGTTTCTTCTTTATCTTCTTCAGTAATTTCCTCATTAAGAGTTTCTGTATTTGTATCTTCTAAATGATGTTTTACCACATCTTCTTCCGTTTCCAAATTCTCAGTAACTTCTTCAATAGGAGCATCAATCGCTTCAGTAACAATTTCTTCTTTTCCTTCTATCGCGATTTTTTCAATGTTCTCTTTTACATTTTCTACCAAAGCAATTAACTCTTCTTTTGAGTGTTCTGGATTTGGCGTATTGTTTATATATTCTTCAATATAAGCCAAGACAGCTAACTTCTCATACACTTCATATGCTTTTGATTTTAATGCAAAAACGTCCTCTTTATTTTTCATTTGTAAAATACTGTGGGCTAAACTAGTGAGATCAGCAGCGAGTTTTTTGTGCATAAGTTGTCTTGTTTAATTAATTTTTGAGTTCATTTTTTAATAAATTTGCATACATTCACAAAGAATAAAAAACAAATTCTTTCAAGCCTTAAAACTACAAAATGTTTCTTGAAAATACAGTAAATCATACAGAACAATTTGGCTGGATCGAAGTAATCTGTGGCTCTATGTTTTCTGGTAAAACCGAAGAGTTAATCAGACGACTTAAACGCGCGCAGTTTGCAAAACAACGTGTTGAGATTTTTAAACCCGCTGTTGACACTCGTTATGATAATGAAATGGTGGTGTCACATGACGCAAATGAAATTCGTTCAACTCCAGTTCCTGTTGCTTCAAACATCAGATTAATGGTGAATGATGTAGATGTTGTTGGTATTGATGAAGCTCAGTTTTTTGACGATGAAATTGTAGCCGTTTGTAATGATTTAGCAAATCAAGGAATTCGAGTTATTGTTGCTGGCTTAGACATGGACTTTAAAGGAAATCCTTTTGGTCCCATGCCTGCATTAATGGCTACCGCAGAATATGTAACCAAAGTACATGCAGTTTGTACAAGGACTGGAAACTTGGCTCATTATAGTTTTAGAAAAGCAAAAAGTGATGACATTGTATTCTTAGGGGAAACTCAAGAATACGAACCCTTAAGCAGAGCTGCCTTTTACAAAGCTCAAATTTCCAAAAAAGAAGAAATTCAGAAAGAAAAAGATTCTGAAATTAGTCCCGAGTAACCTATGAATAACCATGTAACTGTTTTAGAAATTGATGGAAATGCGATACTGCATAACCTCAATTATTTTAAACAAAAATTACGCCCAGAAACAAAAATTCTAGCAGTAGTTAAAGCTTTTGGTTATGGAAGTGATGGTGTTAAGGTTGCCTCTTTATTACAAGATAAAGTAGACTATTTCGCTGTTGCTTATGTGCATGAAGGTATTGCTCTAAGAGAAGCAAATATTAAAACACCGATTTTAGTATTACATCCTCAAATTCAGAATTTTGATCAGATTGTTAAATACAAATTAGAACCTAGTATTTATAATTTTAAAACACTCACTGCATTTTTGATGTATGCAGATAATCAATTATTATTGAATTATCCGATTCATTTAAAATTTAATACCGGTTTAAATCGACTCGGTCTTTATCACTCAGACATTCCTTTAATTTTAAATAATATAGTTGCTTCTAAGCATGTTAGAATTGAATCGATTCTATCTCATCTAGCAGCTAGTGAAGACGAGAGTGAACGTGAATTTACCATGGGTCAGTTGAATAATTTCGCAGCTATTGTAAAACAAATCTATTTGCATCTAGACTATGAACCAATGATTCATACCTTAAATACTTCTGGTGTCATAAATTATCCAGAGGCTCAATTTGACATGGTAAGAATTGGAATTGGTTTGTATGGTTTTGGAAATGATGAAAAAGAAACTTCACATTTAAAAAACTCTCATGTTTTAAAATCTATTATTTCACAAATTCACACTATAGAACCTGGAGAAACTGTTGGATATAATAGAGCTTTTGCAGCAAAAAAATCCACAAAAACAGCTACCATACCTATAGGTCATGCCGATGGCATTTCAAGAAAGTTAGGAAATGGAAACGGATATATAACCATCAATAATCAAAAAGCTCCAATTGTTGGTAATGTTTGTATGGACATGATTATGGTTGATATTTCAACTATTGACTGTAAAGAAGGTGATGCCGTTTATATATTTAAAACACAGGAAGATATTCTTCATATGGCTGATAAAAGTGATACTATTTCATATGAAATTTTAACAGCTATTTCTCAACGCGTAAAAAAATTGCTGAAGTGTTAAAATTTTCTTAATTTGTGCGCTTAATAACTAACTAAAACTAATTAAATATGGGAATGCTTAAAGAATTCAAAGAATTCGCAATGAAAGGTAACCTGGTCGATATTGCTGTCGGTTTCGTTATGGGTGCTGCCTTCAAACAAGTAGTGACATCATTTACTGGGGGAATTGTATCACCACTTATCGGTTTAATATTCAAAGCTGATTTTAAAGATTTAAAATGGATTGCTAGAGAAGCTGACAAAGCAAATGATGTTGCTGAGGTAGCTGTTTTATATGGTGATTTTATTACAAATGTTATTGATTTTATCATTGTTGCTTTTGTAATGTTTATGATTATCAAAGGAATTAATGCTACTAAGAAAAAAGAAGCTCCTGCTCCACCTCCTGCTCCATCTGGACCAACGCAAGAAGAGTTATTAGCTGAAATTAGAGATTTATTATCTAAGAAGAAATAAGGCTTAATGCTTACATAAAATAAAATCCCAAGCTTACACTTGGGATTTTTATTATCATTTATTTTAAGAATTTAATTACCAGTTCATAAAATTCTGCTGGTTTTTCTGCGTGTAACCAGTGACCAACATTTTCAATAGTTTTGATAATTGAGTTTGGAAAATGTGCTTTGATAATAGGAATTTCATTTTCAGTAATGTACCCAGAATTTCCTCCGGCTAGAAACAAAGTTTCTCCTTCAAATATTGTTAGAGATGGCAATGCTTTTCCAACTTCAGAATTATTTTCTATTAGGGATTGTAAATTAAATCGATATCCTAAAACTCCTTTTTCTTTCCAATATATATTTTTAGACAAAAAAGCTCTGACTCCAAACTCAGGAATAAACTCTGCCAACTTTTCATCAACTAATTTTCTGGAATTTTGAATCGAGAAATCAACTGACTTTAATGCTTTTAAAATCTCATTATGATGTGGTTTATAAAATCTTGGCGAAATATCTGCTATAATTAATTTATCGACCAATTCTGGATATTCTACTGCAAACAACATGGCCGTTTTGCCTCCCATAGAATGCCCTAACAAAATAACTTTCTTTAAATTATGATGTTGAATATAATTGTGTAAATCTTCTGCTAAAATTTCATAATCAAAGGCATCGGCATGAAAACTTCTTCCATGATTTCTTTGATCAATTAGGTGAACTTCAAAATTTTCAGCAAATTCATTACCTAAAGATTTCCAATTATCACCCATTCCAAAATATCCGTGAAGAATTAAAAAAGGCTGTCCTTCTCCTATAATTTTTGAATGTAAAATTTCCATTTATCAGTTATCAGTTATCAGTTATCAGTTATCAGTTATCAAAGTTTAAAAATATTTATGCTATTGGAGACTGAAATTCTCGAAGTCACACAACATTTCATTAAGAGAGTCTCAATGAATGCTAGCTTAATCGATATTTGTACATGTTAACCACATTCTGCAATCCTAAATACAAACTTTCAGAAATGAGTGCATGACCAATTGAAACCTCAGCTAGATTGGGAATGTTTTGTTTAAAAAATTCTATATTTTCTAAACTTAAATCGTGTCCTGCGTTGATTCCTAATCCTAATTCATTGGCTAAAATAGCTGCTTCGGTATAGGACTTTATAGCTTCTTTGTTTCCTTTTTCATATTCACTTGCAAAATGCTCTGTGTACAATTCTATTCTATCTGCTCCTGTTTTAGCTGCAGCTTCAATCAACTTTAAATCTGTATCAATAAAAACAGAAGTTCTAATTCCTGCATTTTTAAATTCTGCAATTACTTCTTGTAAATACGATTGATTGGAGATAGTGTCCCAACCCGCATTCGAAGTAATTTGACTAATACTATCTGGAACCAACGTAACTTGCGTTGGTTTAATATCTAAAACTAAATCCATGAATTTTCGAATAGGATTTCCTTCAATATTGTATTCAGTAGTTACAATTGGCTTTAAATCATAAGCATCTTGATATCGAATATGACGTTCATCAGGTCTTGGATGAATCGTAATTCCTTCTGCACCAAATTCTTGAATATCTTTAGCAACTTGAATTAAATTAGGCACATCTCCGCCTCTAGAATTACGTAATGTTGCTATTTTATTAATATTTACACTTAACTTTGT
>TARA_R110001632_G_scaffold41444_1_pt1 | contig 91285 bp, 81 predicted proteins | sample TARA_R110001632 | Tara Oceans TARA_R110001632 (sample SAMEA4398266) | marine metagenome | biome: Polar Biome; feature: [SRF] surface water layer (ENVO:00010504); material: water (ENVO:00002006), including particulate matter (ENVO:01000060) such as... | depth 5 m
TGCTAAGGTTAGACTTAGTATGGCCGAGGCAATCAATGTTAATTGTGTTTTTTGCATGACGTTTCCTTTTTATGTACCTGTTGAACTAAGTTAAACGGGTGAGTCAGGTCACTGGATGCAAGAAAATTAAAAGAAGATAAAAAAAAGAGAAACGAAAGTTTCTCTTTTTTTAACATTTTGAATCACATGGCTTTGCTATGCATATTTATAGCAGTACTAATTTTCCTGTATACAGGACTTCGGTAGGTGCACCATTTGGTGATCCGCCTAATGGCTCTAAGCTGACAGCCAAGGCTGCGATATTGATTTGCTCAAACAACTTAGGTTTAATCAAAGTACGTTCGCCATCTTTAGGCAATAATCCTAAGGAAATAGGCGCGCTACCATCTTGTGGCACTATCCACAGTTCATAATCCACATTTAACTGTGCTTGTAATGCCTTAGTCGCTCGTACAGCTATTTTCTGTTCCGTGATCTCAATGCTCCACAGCAGCTCCGTTTGCTGGTTATTTATCATCGCCAACTGTTTCACTTCAGGACTCGGCATAGGCTGTAATTGGATCAATAAAACCGCTAGGACCACGGCAGCAGCTGAAGCAAGACCCGCTAAGCTTGGCCAAATACGTGATTTATGTGTCTTAAGTTCAACGATATTCGTCTCAACTTGTTCAGAATTTGCTGATCTAGCAGATATATTTGACTTGTCTTGAAGCGAATTAAAACCTAAACGCTGTTCTATTTGCTGCCAAACACCTTCATCAGGTGCTGCATCTGGCAGTTGGTCACTAAGAGAATTTAGGTATACCTCCCACTGATTGACCGCTTCGCTGATCACCTCAAATTCCATGACCAAACGTCCAAAACGCCGACGAGCTGATCCACGTAATGTACCTAGCACATATTGTGCAGCGAGAGGGTTGTATAACTCAGGGCGTAAGTAATTCATAACTTTAGACACCGTTGTAATGATTGTAACCCTCGTCGGATCCAACTCTTAACCGTTCCAAGAGGTAGATCTAAATGGGCGGTCACTTCATGATGAGACATCCCATTAAAATAGGCTAGATGAATGGTTTGTCTTTGTTGTACTTCCAATGCTGCCAAGCACTTTTCCAATAAGCCTTTCTCAGTACCTATCATCGGCTCGCTAGATAGCTGGGGGCCTTCGTCATTATCACTGAAAACGTCTTCTTTGCGCACAGCATGGTAACGCAGTATGTCTAACGCACGATAGCGAGCTATGCTGATCATCCATGTTAATACTGAGCCCTTGCCTGCACGATATTGGGCGGCGTTGTGCCAAATGCGCACATAGGCTTCTTGCAATGCTTCTTCTGCTAACTCCTTACGCTTCAACATCTTCAGGCTAACAGCATAGAGCCTTTTGCTAGAAACTCGATAGAGTTCGGCAAAAGCAATTTTATCTCCTTGCGCCGTCGCACTGAGTAAATTCAACATCGGATCTTGTATCATATCGTCCTGCAGCATTGATTAAGTTATGGTCACTACGATTAAACGCTTAGCAACGCAATTTAGATTCAATTATTTGTTACAAAAAAAATGCCGACCATCAGGTCGGCACAAAGCGCAGTGTTATTGGTTTGGCAGACCAATATGGTCTGTGACAAATACTTATCTCTCTAAGGCAACGTGCTCAGTAAGCCTGGATTAGTTGTGTTTGTTTTCACTGATTAGACGTTGAATGGGTAACTCAACACTCGACGATAAAAACGCAAAACTCTGCTCTGGCATATCTTGCCAATTTTCAGGAGGCATAGACGGCGTGGACAACATAACCTCATCCTGACGTTGCATATTAGCCAAACGGATCCTGAGTTTTCTAAGGGCTGGCACTTCTTCAACTTCACTCGGACTAATAAACATACCCCAGCTGCGACTGAGCTTGCCCAAATACAAACTACTTGAAAAGCGTATGATTGGCGCAGCTAACAAAAGGCCGAATAACACGGGAGCCAGCCACCAAAATAAAATAGGTGTTAGCATTAGTGTTATTGCTCCCCAACCTATTGCGATGGCACTGGCTACCCATGTGCGTTTAAAGGCTTCTTTCCAGGGGACCATACGCCCTTCTCGGCCTTGGGCGTCCCAACTTACATTCTTACCGACTAACACATTTAACACGAAATACGCGTGGTAAAACATCATCAAAGGTGCAATAACAATTGCTACGAAGGCTTCAATTAACGCTCCAGAAACAAGCGCTATGCCGCCCCCGAACTGCTCACGACGACGAACCAATGCAACGATGGCTCCGAGTAATTTCGGTCCAAGCAGCATGATGGCTGTAGCACTAAGTAGCATGATAATGTAATCGGTTTTAACCACAGGCCAAGCTGGAAACAAAGAATAATTCGAGGCGAAGAATACCTTATCTGATGTAGCCCGCACTACCGCATCAATGGTACTTAGCACTAGCATTACTAACCAAACTAATGATGACATATACGCCAAAGCACCAAACAAAAAATGTAGCCGGTTGACGGTATGCAGGCCTTTACCGTTTATGATACCCAGATGCTGAATATTACCTTGTACCCAACGTCTATCTCGGGTCGCGTAATCGATGATGTTACTTGGGATTTCTTCGTAACTTCCTTCCAGATCGGCCAGTAATAACACATCCCAACCTGCTCTTCTTAGCAATGCAGCCTCAACAAAGTCATGGCTTAAAATATCCCCGCCGAAAGGAGCCTTGCCGCCTAATGTAGGTAACCCACAGTGTTGGATGAAGGCATCGACACGGATAATGGCATTATGCCCCCAATAATTGGCACTATCGGTTTGCCAAAAGGCTTGTCCAGTGGCGAGCATCGGACAATATAAACATGAAGCAAATTGCAGAAAACGACCAAATAAAGTTTGCTGGCGAACCGGAATGGGCACGGTTTGAATTAAACCAGACATAGGGTTTTGCTGCATCGCCTTAACCAGCGTCAGCATACACTCCCCCGTCATGATGCTATCAGCATCAAGTACAATCATCGATTCATATCGATAACCCCAACGTTGACAAAAATCAGCGAGATTACCGACTTTTCGATGAACGTTCTTTTCTCGACGACGGTAATAAATATTTTCAGATAAGTTACCCACCCTTTGACACAGCTCATGCCATGCAGTTAGTTCTGCTTGAGCCATATCCGGATTTTGCGTATCGCTGAGCATGTAAAAGTCAAAATGCTCAAGCTGCCCTGTACGTTCTAAATCCATAAGACAGGCTTCAAAACCAGCCATAATACGGTCTGTGTCTTCGTTATAAACAGGCATAACGACCGCATGTCTATTGTTGATGGCCACTTTATCCATGTGTCCAACGTAATGCTTGTTACGGCTTAGCTTAAGGGGATCAATGTCAAAAAGTTGTAATATGAAACCAATGAACGCACTCCAAAAAGCAGCTGATATCCACAAAAAAGTGATGCTGAACAAGACTAACAACACAACTTCTAACGTGGTGACCCCACTCTCAGAGAAAATTTCATACATCATCCAGCTACCAGCAATGGAAGTGATGAATACCATCACTGCATATGCCCATTTTCGGGCTGCTTTAGCTTTTATATCAATAAACATATTTTCACCCTCACTGTTACGTTGATGACCTTGGATAACCGAATTACTCGACCTCATTGGCGTTCCATACGTAATTCCACACTTCACTGATTTGCTCGCCTGAAAGCGTCAAGTACAAACGCATGTCAATGGCTTCGTTATTGTCTGGTATCAGTTTAAACTGCGCCCGCCACGTCGTCTTATCGGGCAATTGCATAACTTCTAAATCTTTGAATTTGCCAGAGGACAACGTTAAGTGGGGCTTCAAGCGGATTGACTGGCCTAAATGAGCAAATGCGTCTGCACTGAAATCCACAACCATTTGCCGCTCACTTTTATCAGGCGCATTATCTTGTCCAGGTAATGCAGCCCAACTATTGAAAACCCGCGACACCCGAGCAGTAACATCTTCGTTAAGTCCGCCATTTACGGTTTTTACGGTGTAATCAAATTCACGCATTTCGCCTTTTTTGAACGGCTTTTCAGGTACCCAATAACTGACAATATTGTCATTGGTTTCTGAGTTGGTTGGAATTTCAACCAACTCAACGCGCCCTTTACCCCATTGATTATCGGGCGTAATCCACATACCAGGGCGAGCATGGTAGTTCGCTTCGGTATCTTGATAATTCGTAAAATTTTGATCTCGTTGTAGCAAGCCAAACCCTTTGGGTTGATTGTCTTGAAGAGACGTCACGCGCAGGCCTTTGGGGTTGTTCAGCGAGCGCCAAATCCACTCTCCGCTTGATGTGTGCATAGACAGACCATCAGAGTCATGAACCTCAGGTCTGAAGTCATCAAAGATCCGTGTATCGTTCTCGCCACTTAAATACATACTCGTAAGAGGAGCAACACCCAATTTTTTTACATCTTCACGAGCAAAAACAGCACTTTGCACGTGCATCACGGTGTTTAAACCAGGCACCAGCTCAAAGCGGTAAGCGCCAGTGACTGATTTGCTGTCTAATAAAGCAAAGAAAACCAACTTACTATCGTCTGCTTTTGGTTCTAACATCCAAAATTTGGTGAATGAGGGAAACTCCTCCCCACTGGCTTCAGCGGTATCAACCGCTAATCCGCGAGCAGAAATACCAAATATCTGCCCAGGACCGATTAAACGAAAATAAGAGGCGCCGAGAAAGACAGCGACTTCATCTTTGTAGTCAGTTGTCTTTAGTGGGTAGTGAATTCTAAAACCAGCAAAGCCAGCATCCTTAGGCACTAACCCTTTAAGGGGGGCTGCGTCTTTTTCGTAAATGAAGCGTTCCGTTTCAAACAGCATATTTTTAGTGCCACTATTGTCATCGACTACTTTTATTTCAACTGGCGTACGGTACAAAAATCCTGGGTGAAACAATTGCATTTCAAATTTAGCTTTATCTTTCCATTGCGCTTTTTCAGGGTTAAAACGAATAGCTCGGTATTGTTGATAAGTCATATCGCCTAATTCAGCGGGTAAATTTTGTTTAGGCTGAACGTAGGTCGCTGCTGCTAATGCTTTAGCTTGCTCTGTGACCAAATCGAATACCCGTTCTTCACTGGTTTTGGCCACTGTAGGCACGACCGCATCTTCTACCGCTTGCTTATCCTGAACGGGAGCTGATTGAGCTTTTTCCTCTTTGCCATTGATAGGCTCCGGTACTGGCATTTGTACTTGGCTTACAGCACCAACACTGACCAATAAACACACTAAACCGGCGAGACGCGACAACATATTCCGCTGACGTAAGAAGGCCGTTGGATACTGCTGATTGAAGGAATTCTGGGTTCTCATTGGGTTCTGGCTTCCTTTGCTGATTTGTAACGTTTCAATACACTGGGTATGATTTCTATAACGAATTTGCAAATTTCGATCCAAAAATAAAACGCATCCAAAAACAACGCGGCATTAGACGAAAGTATAAGGTGATAATTAGTGATTTTTAACGCGTGTTAAAATGAGGATTACGACGCCAGACTGACCCTAGCAGTCTAATTTGATGTTGCTATTTTTAATCATCAAAAAGAGCTGAGGCTATAATTAGCATGGGGTATCGGCAAAACGAGTACGATTTGACGCAAGGAACTTAGGCTTAAAAATCGACCTTTACAGCCACGTTATAATGTTGGAATAACCAAGAAAAATGTAAATTAAAAAAGTTTAAATAATTAACAGGTTTTATCATCCGTCGCAAAATAGTCCCACCCGTTACACATCGTTAGTAAGTATAAGCAAAATTAGGCGTTAAACTGTTGCTTATTACTGACATCAGATTTTTTCAGTAAAAAATTTTTATAACATTCAAAAGCTTATGCTTAACTGGAAAATGGTTTTGATTGTCTGTTTTGAGAAACAATTCAGACTGACGCCAGATGTATTTCGCCACGAGTGAAAAGCATTTACTCAGGTAGATTTTCCCAAGGTTTGTAATTTTTACCGCTTAAAGGAAACAAAAACACACGGGGCTGCTGATTATATTTGTCACAAATTATCTGATTGATACAAACAAGTTCGCTAAAAAGGCAGCATAGTATAACGGGGGTGTTTAAGGCCCCTTTTAAGAACAAGTAAGCCGCATTAATTGCGGCTTACTATAATTATTTTAGATGCTTAGATAGATACGCAGTAATGTTAATCCGCTATACCTTTTGGCATATCGTCACGTATCTCATTCCATAATTTACCACTTTCGATTCCGTATTTACGAATAACTAACGGCACACTTTCATAATCGCCCTTTTTCGCAAGAGATAACAATTGCTTGTAATAACCTTGAGTCAATGCCCGGCATTTTTCACTTGAGAAATAATAGCCGCCTATACGTGAATATAGACCTTTAAAACCATTCATCATAAGCACGTATACTGGGTTACCTGAAGCAAACGCGAGATCATGATTTAACTGATAGTCATTCACCGCAATGGTTACCGCATCACCTTCAACATCAATATACTTTTCAAGGATCTCGATCGTTTTCTCAGCATTGTTGCGGATAGCTCCGCGAATAAACACCGCACTTAAATTGGTACGCGCCGCTAAAAGGTGATCGACAAGCTCAGAGATACCTTCTTCGTCCAGACGAGCCAAGGTCTCTAGAATATTTAATCCTGAGGTTTCCCAAAAATTATTCACTTTGGTCGGCTTACCATGTTGAATGGTTAGCCATCCGTCACGGGCAAGACGTTGTAATACTTCGCGTAGTGTAGTTCGGGTTACCCCTATTAATTCTGATAGTTCACGCTCAGCGGGAAGAATAGTACCTGGAGGAAAACGACTACTCCATATAGACTCAACTATGTACTCTTCGGCAAATCCAGCGGGACTCTGTGCCTTATAAATCATTTGATTGCTCGCAAGTTTATCAAGATTATTTTGTTATAAACTGATTGTACCAGATGATTTTTATTGGGAACAATGAATCTTTAACAAGTTGTTAAGTTATATACTCACTGTCACAATCAATAAGTAAACTTTTAATCACTTTATTTAAGTTAAATGTAGCTAAGCATGCGATTTCCCTTGCATTTTTCAGTTACAAAATTTACAAAGTAGTTATAAAAGCTAGAAAATTTTAAAGGTTTCAATCTATGCAACAATCTATCGTTAGTGCTGTTTACAGCAACTTTTTGGGCCAAGCCCCTGAATGGTATAAAAAATCTATCCTCGCATTTCTTATTTTCAACCCGATTTTATTCATATTGGACCCTTATTTAGCTGGTTGGGCGTTAGTTTTAGAGTTTATATTTACTCTGGCTATGGCGTTAAAATGTTACCCATTGCAACCTGGAGGATTATTGCTCATTGAGGCGCTTTTTATCGGCATGACCTCCCCTGAACACATGAAGCACGAGATTGTCGTTAACATTGAAGTAGTATTACTTTTGGTCTTTATGGTCGCTGGTATTTACTTTATGAAAGACATGCTGCTGTTTATGTTTACCAAGCTATTGCTCAAATTAAAGAATAAAACCACGCTGTCCATGGCCTTTTTGGCAGCGTCAGCCTTTCTATCAGCCTTTTTAGATGCACTAACCGTGGTTGCGGTTATTATTGCTGTGGGCATGGGATTCTATTCCATCTACCATAAAGTAGCTTCGGGCAAAGACTTTCACGCAGATCATGACCATACCAGTGATGACCATGTAGCTCAGCCCAAACGTCAAGACTTAGAAGATTTCAGGGCGTTTCTTAGAAACCTGATGATGCATGCTGCAGTCGGTACTGCTCTGGGCGGTGTTATGACGATGGTAGGTGAACCGCAAAACTTAATCATCGCTGACAAAGCGGGCTGGAATTTCGCTGAATTTTTTGTGCGTATGTCACCCGTTACGATTCCGGTATTTTTTGCCGGTATTGCCACTACCTTTATGCTTGAAAAGCTTAAATTGTTTAGTTATGGCGCGCAATTACCCACAGTCGTACGCGAAATTCTTACCGCCCACAGTGAAGAGCAAGAGACAACCCGTACCAAGCAAGACACCGCAAAATTATGGATCCAAGGCTTTATTGGTATCTGGTTAGTTATCGGCCTCGCGGGTCACTTTGCAGCAGTTGGCTTGATTGGCTTGTCGATCATTGTATTAGCGACCTCACTAAATGGTATTATTGACGAGCATTCGATTGGTAAAGCATTCGAAGAAGCCTTGCCCTTTACGGCTCTGTTATGCGTGTTCTTCGGTGTTGTCGCCGTTATTATCGATCAAGGGTTATTTACCCCTGTTATCGACTGGGTACTGACCTTTGAGGGCCGCTCGCAACTGGTGATGTTCTATTTAGCTAACGGCGCGCTGTCCATGGTCAGTGATAACGTATTCGTCGGCTCGGTTTACATTACTGAAGTAACAGCTGCATTAAACAATGGTCATATCACGCGTGACGAGTTCGACATGCTAGCCGTAGCCATTAACACAGGAACTAACTTACCAAGTGTTGCTACGCCTAACGGACAAGCAGCATTCTTGTTCTTGTTAACCTCAGCAATTGCACCGCTATTGCGTTTGTCTTACGGTACGATGGTCTACATGGCACTGCCCTATACGATTGTACTTACCATCGTTGGTTTAGCAGCGACCTATTTTGGCTTAGCTGATTTAACGTCTTGGTTGTATGATATGGGCTTTATTCAGCACCACAGCGCTACAATAGGAGCTGCCGCAGTCGGCCACTAAGACTGTATTGGCTTTAAAAGCACCGCATTAAGGCGGTGCTTTTTTGTTTTTGAAGTGAATATTTTAAGAGTAACACCATGAATTATATTTCCAATTTACCTGACAACCGCCTTGCATGGGGCTTGCTGTTTTTATCCAGTTTAGTATTAGAGGCTTATGCATTATTTAGTCAACATGCTATGGATTTACAGCCATGTATTATGTGCATTTACCAACGAACAGCCATATTCGGGATCATGTTTGCCTGTATTCCCGTGTTAATAACGAATAATGTACTCACGCGATTGCTGGCATTTACCCTATGGGGAGTGTCAGCTATTTGGGGTGGGTTAATCGCATTTGAACACTATGATATTCAAACTGCGGCTAATCCATTTTTCGCCACCTGTGAGATCGTACCGAACTTTCCCTCATGGTTGCCGTTACACGAATGGTTACCCAACATTTTTGCTGCTACTGGCGATTGCGGGAATATAGATTGGGAATTCATGGATATGAGCATGCCCCAGTGGATGATGGTGGTTTTTGCTATTTACACTGTTATTTGGCTAGTGGTGTTGTTAAGCCGTTTGGCTGCAAAGCGCATGCTTTAAGCAACGATTTACATCTTAATCAAAGGGAGTACATTGCTCCCTTTTTATAGATAACAGCAGGTAGGCGTAGTTAGTCTTAACTAACTTAATTTTACGCATTATAGAATAACCGCGCACCATTCTTTAATTCCACCATACAGATAACGCAACGGTTACTTAATTTGATATTACGCGGCGCAGTGAACCAATAATAAAAAGCGTCGTCACCAGAAAATTATCCCCTTATTAACTAACTGGTTAAAAGAAAAATTAAATCAATAACTTAAACCTAATTCAATAATGCTGAACGATTAGAATCGATCTAAAAAATTTCTATGGCGTAAAAACTACTAATTAGTGTTATTTATGCCTCAGAGTGAACAATACATTGCGATCAATTAGTATTATTTTCCCGCACCAATTATTTGCTGAGCACCCATGTTTAGAAACTCAAAATCATGGAATATGGTTAGTTGAAGAGGACCTATTTTTTGGAGATGCTGATTACCCTCAATGCTTCCATCAGCAAAAACTACAATTGCACTTTGCTTCAATGGCTTATTATCGTGAACGTCTGGAAAAAGATAATTTTGATTGTCGTTATTTTACTTATCAGCCAAAGAAAAATAGTTTGCTGCGTTTATTTAACGCGCTTACAGAGCAAGGCATTGAACTAATCCATACATTGGATCCTGTCGACTACATACTCAAACAACGTCTCGAACGTCACGCATATAAGAAAAAAATACAGATAAAATGGTACAAGACACCAGGATTTCTTAATACTCAACGCCAGAATGACGCCTATCGTGCTGACAAAAAACGCTGGTTTATGGCTGACTTTTATCGATTTCAACGTACCCGCATGAATATTTTGCTCGATGGCGACAAACCTGTTTCAGGGCGTTGGAGTTTAGATGAAGATAATCGCAAAAAAATCCCTAAAAAAGAGCTCACGAAACTCCCCATACTTGTTTTAGCAAAAGAAACTAAATATCACACGGATGCCATTAAGCGTATACATAGCGAATTTTCTCACCATCCCGGTGATGGAAATAGCGTTATTTATCCTGTCACTCATGAGGCGGCGCAAAACTGGTTAACTGCCTTCTTTGAGCAGCGCTTTGCATTATTTGGCCCCTATGAAGATGCGATTGTTGAAGGCCAGCACTGGCTTTATCACAGCGTACTGACCCCCCTGCTCAATATTGGTCTATTAACACCTAAAAAAATCATCAGTCAGGCGTTATCCCATGCAAATAAACATCATGTAGCCCTTGCTAGCTTGGAGGGGTTTATTCGGCAAATTATTGGTTGGCGAGAATTTATGCGAGCAACTTATAGCGACTTAGGTGTATCAATGCGTAGCCGCAATGACTGGCAACATCATAGAACAATTCCAGCGTCATTTTACCAAGGTAACACTGGGATCACGCCTGTTGACGATACGATAAAACGCGTTCTACGCACTGGATATTGTCATCACATTGAGCGATTAATGGTTTTGGGCGGGTTTTTCTTTTTATGTGAGTTCAAACCGAATGAAATTTATCGTTGGTTTATGGACATGTTTGTAGACAGCTATGACTGGGTGATGGTGCCCAATGTTTATGCAATGAGTCAAAACGCCGATGGAGGGCAAATAACCACCAAACCGTACTTTAGTGGTTCAAATTACATTATTAAAATGAGTCATTACAAAAAGGGCCCTTGGTCTGATATATGGGACGCCCTCTATTGGAGATGGATAATAAAAAATCAAAATTCGCTACGCAAAAATCATCGCTGGGCGATGATGTGCCATCAGGTTGATAAGATGGACGAGAGTAAAAAGCAGGCCTATCAACATACAGCTGAGCGCTTTTTATCTTCGCTGGATAGTCAGTAAAACTACTCTACGTCGTCCAAAGGCCATAGGGCGATATAGTCTTCGAAGTCTTCTAACTCCACATCGTGATCAAAAACCGTTTTACCACGCACTGACATTCCTACTTTATGCATCTTGGCTTTTTTACCTTTATTTAAAAGCGGATGCCAAGAGGGTAAACCACGTCCTTCATGCAAACGTCGATAGCTGCAACTCGTTGGCATAAAGAATATGTCGCTGATGTTCTCTTTGGTCAGTTTGACGCAATCAGGCACTAACACAGTGCGTTCATCATATCGGGTGCAATTGCAGGTTTTTGTGTTTAGCAAACCACATGCAATATTGGTGTAATGGATCTGTTCGCCAGTATTAATGTGTGCGGTAGGCGCAGCGTTTTCGGCCTCTTCATCATCTATAAACTTGTGTAGGCAACATTTTGCACAGCCATCGCAAACCGATTCCCACTGTGCTTCATTCATTTGTTCTAGTGGCGTATCTAACCAAAACTTTTCATTCATAATTATATAATAACCAGGCAATTGCTTTACTTTTGGATTCAAAATTCTTTACGGGTAAACTAAATTTTTCATAAATTTCAGCCACTAAATCATTGGTATGACCTAGCCCATTAACCAATCGAGCTAGCCTGAGTCCGCCTAACCAATCTTCGTCTCGCATTCGCACTAAAAGGTCAATAATATCCATCGATTCGTAACTTAGCTTTACCTCACGAAGGTCGAACAGTATTCCTATTAGATTGTGCATATGCGCTAAATTAATCGCTTTTTTGATAACCATTTCCATCTTGTCAACGTGGTCAACATGACCAGATGCTTCGAAAACGACCAACTTATTAGCTAAATCTAAGCGATGATGTTGGGTGAATGCCATTAGCGAGTACTCTTAATATCTGACGCAAAAACTACTTTAAAGGCTAGTTAATGCATTCATTGTGTTCAAATAACTTTAGTCTTAACGGAAAAATAATCCATCAGCACTACGTCTAAATCATCGCCAACAGCTAATGGACCGACCCCTTTAGGCGTACCCGTTAAAACGATGTCACCTGGTAATAAGGTAAATGTTTGCGAAATATCGACGAGTAAAGACAAAATGGTGTGCATCATATTTACACTGTTACCTTGTTGCCTAAGTTTATCATTTACGGCCATGCTAAACTCAATATTTTGTTCAATATCAATATCGCTCACAGGCACAAAATTGGATATAGGGCAGCTTGAATCGAAACTTTTAGCTCGCTCCCAAGGCTGGCCATCAGCCTTTAGTTGGTCTTGCACATCACGAAGCGTAAGATCTAAGGCTAAGCCAACACCTAAAATGCCTTGTTTGGCACTTTTTTCATTACTATTGGTTAATCGCTCACCGATTAAAATAGCGAGTTCCAGCTCGTTATGACAACTACCTTGCCCTTTTGGGATATATATAGGTTGCTGAATATCACACAGTGCTGTGCTGGGCTTAATAAATAACAATGGCTGTTTGGGTATGTCGTTGTTTAATTCTTTTATATGCTCAAGATAATTACGTCCAACGCACACCACCTTGCCTATCGGTAAATCAATGACGTCGCCACTTATAAAATGATGCTGATACATTTAACTGCCCTTCTTGATACGGTCTGATAAATAACCCACTGCCACGCCAAAATAGCTAGAACGGTTCCATCCCATCAAGGTATGAAAATTATTGTAAACTAAGTAAATACGCCCTTTTTCGCCATCAGGCATGATTAATGATGCTTTGACATCAACCGACGGTAACGCGCTTCCATCATAACGACGAACGCCTAGCTCTTGCCATTTTTTTAGGGTATGCATTTTTGATTTATCTAACCCAGTCAACGAAAAGTCGAAACCGTCGTTTAATCGAACTTGACGCCCCCAGGTTCCATTGTTATCCCAACCTTCTGTTTTGAGAAAATTAGCGATCGACGCAAACACGTCGGCGGGGTTGTTCCAAATATCTTTTTTACCATCACCATCGAAATCATAAGCATAATGTAAAAATGAAGTAGGCATAAATTGACTTTGCCCCATGGCACCGGCCCAAGACCCAAGGAATTCGTCTTGGCTAATGTGCTCTTGGCGCAGAATATCAAGAGCGGCATAAAGCTGTTTTCTAAACATACTTTCGCGACGCCCTTCATAGGCCATAGTAGCTAAAGAAGAAATTACTGGATAATTGCCGGTTATTTTTCCAAAATTACTTTCGTTACCCCAAAGCGCTAGGATAAAACGCGCTTGTACACCAAATTTTTTCTCTACTTGGCTGAGTAAAGATTTATGTTTTTGATACAGCCCAACGGCTTGTTGTACCTTCCAATCCGGTACTCGAGTGGCTAAATAGGTATCAAGAGTTATTTTTCTTTCAGGCTGATTTTTATCAGCTTTGACTACACGTTTACGAAAGGACGCATCAGTAAAAACACCGTCTAGAAAGTCAGGTGGGTAACCTTTGGTAATAGCTTCGGTTTTAAAATTTTGCAGGTATAGCTCGAAGCCTTCTTGTGTTTTTTCAGTTTGTCCGAGACTGGACGAACTCATCATCAGCGTACCAATGAAAAGCATCAGACAAACACTAAAGTGAGACATAATGTCCTCCTAAGAATGACCCCAAATATGGGAATGGTAGAGCCTAAGTCAGCTTAGGCCTATAAAATAACTAATTAGCGAATAGAAAGTAACGGTAAATGGCCACCCCATAATTTTATATTTTGGGAGGTTGTGCTGCCAAATGTTGCTTGAGTAAATTCTCTTCTGGTGGCGGTAACTGTAAATAGAAACCGTTTTTCGTCAACTCGTCTCGTAGAGTCTGAATATCAACTTGCCCTAAGAGGCGATCCTTTTTAATCGGCATGATCATAATAAAACGCGGCGCACCGAACATCTTCATTAACGTCTCTGGTACCCGAGAAAAATCGTCGCGCCCAGGAACATATAAATACGTATCGGCTTTTTTGCTACTTTTATATACCGCACACAATAAATTAAGCATTAGCAGACTCTGGAATATTCAGACCGTCCACACCTGCCAACTCGGCTTGCAAGAATTCACCTCGCCAACCGTCTAGCAGATCGGGTTGTAACCCTTGTGCCCGTGTGTCATCAACACTGAACCAGCACCATTTAATAAGCTGATTAATCTGCTTCTTAGATCCAATCAATTCAACCGGCACGCCGAGTTTCTCAGCATTTCGTACGCAGACTTCACGAACCGCAGCGGTGACTTTTTTAAATCGGGGAAAATCAACCAAGCGTTCTACCGGCACCGGATAAGCGCTTTCATCAACATTTTGCGCGGCTTCGATAATATCTAGCATGGCTTGACCATTGACACGAATTTCCTGTGGGGTAAGTCCTGATATTTGATGCAGCGCATTTTTACTGCTGGGCAGCTTCTTAGCGACTTCTAACAAATTAGCTTCACGTACGACAAAATTTAATGCTAAATCTCGCTGCTGCGCTTCTTTCGCCCGCCACGCGGTTAATTGCTGTAACACGTAAAGTGATTTTCCGGTCACATGCCAACTATTTTTAATATTCAGATACAATAAATCGTAAGGGATTTGACTTTGTTTTTTGCGCGTCAGGTTATCCATTTCGGTAAACACCCAAGCTTGTCGATTTTGCGCCAACGTTTTATCACGCAATGCGGGGTAAAGCTGAAACAAATACAACACATCATAAGCAGCGTATTGGCACTGCTGCGGTGAAAGCGGTCTAGCAAGCCAGTCTGTTCGAGATTCGCCTTTATCAACCTGCACGTCCAACATGATCTCTACTAGCTTTGCATAACCTAAAGAGGCCCCCATGCCCACAATGGCCGCAGCAAACTGCGTATCAAATATCGGCGTAGGAACAATCTTCAGTGAACACATAAATGTTTCGATATCTTCGGAACATGAATGCAAAATTTTGACGATATTAGCGTCGGTAAAAATAGCCTTAAGTAAACTAAAGTCGCTAATTTCTAAGGGATCTATCAGAGCGATTTGCTGCCCGTCGTAAATTTGAATCAAACCAAGTTGTGGATATAAAGTGCGCGTACGCACAAATTCCGTATCGACGGCAATTGCCTGGGCTTTTGCCAATTGAGCGCAATAGGCGTTCAATGCTTCATCAGTGGTAATCGAAATATATTGCACGTCTTTCCAAACACATAAAAAAGCCAGCAAAAGCCGGCGTTTATCATTAAAACAGTAATAAAGGCCTAAAAGGCGTCTACTATTTCTCGTCGCGAAGTTCTCTGCGCAGTATCTTACCAACATTCGATTTTGGAAGCTCGTCTCTAAACTCAACTTTTTTCGGAACTTTATAACCTGTCAAATGTTTGCGACAATGATCGATGACATCTTTCTCGCTCAGTCCCGGATGACGACGCACCGCAAAGACTTTAACCGCTTCACCAGAAGCTTCATGAGGAATGCCAACCGCAGCGACTTCTACGATGTCTTCGTGCATAGCGGCAACTTCTTCTATTTCATTAGGGAAAACGTTAAATCCTGAAACTAGAATCATATCTTTTTTGCGATCAACGATATAAAAATAACCGTTGTCATCACAGCGAGCAATATCACCAGTAGAAAGCCAACCGTCTTTTAATACCTCATCTGTCGCTTCTGGACGATTCAAGTAGCCAAGCATAACTTGCGGTCCTTTCACCAGCAACTCGCCGGATTCGCCTGGCTTAACATCTATCCCGTCATCATCAACCAAACGGATATCCGTAGAAGGTACAGGCAAACCAATAGAACCGTTATATTCTTTAAGTTGTGGCGGATTAACGCTGACAATCGGGCTACATTCCGTCAAACCATAACCTTCTAGCAGCACATGTCCTGTTAGCTTATACCAACGCTCAGCGACAGAGCGTTGCACCGCCATGCCACCACCGAGTGAAAATTTCACATTGGTAAAATCTAATTCGGTAAAGCTAGGAGTATTAAGCAAACCATTAAATAAGGTATTTACTCCGGTTAAAACGGTAAATGGATATTTAGCTAATTCAGATACAAAACCAGCCATATCTCTAGGGTTCGTAATCAATAAGTTGGCACAACCTAACTTTAAGAACAGTAGGCAGTTCGCCTGTAAAGCAAAGATGTGATAGAGCGGTAACGCCGTGACTACCAACTCTTTATTTGGCACAGTCACCGTATTTAAGATAGCGGAGGCTTGCTCTAAATTAGCGACCATATTTCTATGGGTTAACATTGCCCCTTTTGACACGCCTGTGGTGCCGCCAGTATATTGCAAAAATGCAAGATCATCGCCAGCCACATCTGGTCGCGTATAGCTCTGAGCGGCGCCTTGCTTCAATGTATCCATAAACGGTATAGCATTGGGTAAAGAATAGCTCGGAACCATCTTCTTAACGTATTTAACAACAAAGTTGGTTAACCACTTTTTCGGCACACCTAACATATCGCCAATTTTCGTCAGTAATACAGTCTCTATTGTCGTTTCACTAAGCACCTCACTTAAGGTACAGGCAAAATTTTCAACTATGATAATTGCTTTAGCATTTGAATCATTAAGCTGATGCTTTAATTCTCGGGCTGTATATTGCGGATTAACATTTACCACCACCATACCGGCACGCAACACACCAAACAATGCAACAGGGTATTGAAGCAAATTTGGCATCATAATGGCAACGGCATCACCTTTTTGTAGACCTGAATTTTGTAAATAAGCTGCGAAATTTTTGGAATATTGATCAAGCTCTGCAAAGGTAATCGACTTACCTAAGTTAATATAGGCTACGCTATCAGCGTAGGTTTTGACTGACTGCTCAAAAATATCAACAATAGACGAATAACTATCGGGATTAATTGTTTGTGGCACTCGTGCGTCGTAACTTTTAAACCAAGATTTTTCCACTTTGCCTCCTCGGCGCAACCTCGACCACTAAGAAAAGGCACGACATGTGCGGGTCGACGGCAATTATACTACTTAACGCGCGCATAATACCCAAACCTAGTATAAAGATAAACGAAGATCACTACATATAATTAACATTTTACCTATATATAGTTAATTTTCGTGTAAAAAGCGCAAAATATGTACAGATACGGCTGCAGGGTTATCCAAATGCGGGTGATGAGAGCCAGGAGTATTAACTAATTTTGCGTTACTAATCCAAGTTAGCCGTAATTCTGCATTTTTCTTCATCATTTCGTAGCCGTTGTCTGCAATAATAACAATGGTCGGACAAGTAATAGCCTGCAAAAATGCCTTTACCTGGGACTCAGTCATGCGCAAGGATGAAAAAGTACGTAAACGGCGATCAGTGGTAAATTGTAGGTCGCCATCAATGTATTGCAGATTGCGCTCCACCAGAAGCGACGCGCATGCATCGGAAAATCCCCCCGCAATCGCTCGTGCGCGAACAACACGTTCTTTTATGCTGGGATGCTTCCCTTCACTCGCTGCGCCTTGCAAACGACTCTCAATTGATTCGCGCAATTGTTTAGGGCTACTTTCGCTGTCTTTTGTTATGGGTCCCAAAGACTCAATAGTTATATACTTGCTGACCTTCTCTGGAAAACAACTGGTATACATAGAGCCTATAATACCGCCCATAGAATGGCCTAATAAAATAAAGTCATTCCAATTCTGAGATTCAACTAATTCATGCACATCATAGACAAAATCGACTAAGTGATAATGTGCATCCTTGCTTCTGTGATCAGATTTACCGTGCCCCGCAAAATCGATGGCAACTATATAATAATCTTTGAGATACGCAGACAGTGGAATAAAGGTGGCTGCATTATCTAACCAACCATGTAATGCAAGCATGAGAGGTTTGCTTGGATCGCCAAATGCTAAACCTCGAATAGTGATATAACGTAACGGAAATTCTAATTCTTGCATAATTCATCCATAAAAAAACGGCTATCAGAGATACCGAGTGAGGTATGACATGAGTAGCCGTTGAAACTGCCTGCTTTAAGCGAAAGCAGATAGCGATAAACTAATTGCTTTTGCTAGCAGCCGGTTTTGTTTTTGCAGGGCTACTTCTGGTGTGATGCGTGCTACGTAATATGACCCGATTATTAAACGGGCGATTATACCAACCGTATCGCCAGTAATCATAAGGCCAAACGTTGATCATATTCACATCAACTTGTTGAATCTCTTTCCATAAGAAGTAACCAGTGGACGCAAGCGTCGGGAAAACATACTCGTGTTCTCCTACCATGCCTTTTTCCAGACGAGTAAAGTCGCCGGTAAATGTCATGGTACGTCCTTTTTTATACACCATAGGATCTAAAAACCCTTGCACATAGACGCGGAATCGACCAATACTTTCATCTCCTTGCAATGGACGACCATAACTGCGCAACGGGTAATAAACCATTTCAATTAAAGTATTGTCAGGTTTATTTTCAATTTTGGCGATAATACCGCCCCAACGAGCTTTTTGCCCGAGTACCTCTTTAGACTTAGATGCCGCATCTTCATAAGAAATCAAGTTACTGTCATCAGGCAATTGAATTTGCTTAGGTAGTGTCGAACACCCCGCTAACCAAAGCGTCACTAATAGGATGCTTAATTTGGAATACATAACCACCTCAAAAAAAACCACATTGAACTTACAATACTACAGATCAAAAGAGATATTAACTTAACATTTTGTGAATGGGTTGTTTCTAAACGTAACTGAGGCACTTAGATCAGGCGAAGGTATCAACCCCTAGAAGTTGTTGAATTTCATTACGCCGCTCTTCACGCGACACGCCTTGGTATGTATCGATGGCGTTCTGTGAGCTAAAAGTAGAGGTATCGTCTGAGGTGGCTGGTTGACGAAATGAGTCCGCCTGGCTAAACACTTCAACCGAACCCTTGCGAATAATGTCTTGCACATCCTTAGCGCCACCAAGAGCTGATGCCACATCAGAATTGGTATTTTCTTGCTGTTTATTACGCTTAATCGCTTTGTCGTTTAATGGACTTTGTAAAGCGCTAACGGACGATTCGACTCTCACAGGCACTCCCATCAGTCATTAATTCAGTTGCTTAATAATATTCTTATAGCACAAATTTACATCTTTGCGCTATTAGCCTTTATTCCCGTCCGGGTAATTTTTTCCAAGTAACTTTATCGCGCAAATACACAGGCTCGATCTGTTCGATCTCTTTTGCTTGGCCTTTTTGAACACCATCTTCAACTAAAGCCAACATGAATTGTGCATCGGGATACAGTATATCTTTCAGTATATGTGGCCTTTGTTGTTCGTTAAGAGGGGCTAATAAAGCATCGTATGCGGCCCAGCCCGTTCCTACGCCATAGGCAGCTTGTTCACTTTGGTTGTTAAGCAATATTTCAGCGGCTTCTTCAGGTGGCAGTACCTGTTCCTCATTAACCAAGGTCGCTAAGCCGCCAATCGCTTGATAATGCGCAAAATATACTTCGCCCATGCGCGCATCTATCGCACAGTACACCTCATCGGCTTGATGCAGGTCAATCGCTTGTTGCGCCATAGCAGCCATGGTTGAAACACCTACCACATGCAAGCCTGTACCTAAGGCTAATCCTTGCAAAATACCTGTGGCAATACGCACACCCGTAAAACTGCCTGGCCCACGGCCAAATCCCAAATAATTAAGCTGACTTAATGATGTGCTGGCTTCTTTAAGTAAACTATCAATCATGGGTAAAATACGTTGACTGTGCTGCTGCGGACAAATATCAAATTGTTGATAGCGCTGTCCGTTTACTAGTAAAGCGACTGAGCAAGCCTCTGTCGCGGTATCAATGATCAAGAGATTCATTGTGCTTCCTTGTTAAACATATCGGGAGTATCTAAGCCATTATGCTCAGGTATATTCTGATCGTCAGTCGACTCAACTAAATTGCTAGCGTTATCTTTATTATCTAGGTTTTGTTCAGCTAGTTGCAAAGAGGCCTCTTCTGTCGCAGATTGAGCGGCAGCCTTAGCTGCACTGTTAGCGTTATGCTTAGCGATTTTGTCGGCCTTTTTAGCGTCTTGTGCGTCAGCGTGTATTTCTTCTAGAAAAGCCAACGCATTCGGTAAATGTCGGGTGCGTCGCATATCCGGCAAACTGCGCAAAAAAGTTTTTGCATAGTCTTTAGTAACCAGTCGATTATCACAAATGACCAGCACCCCTCTGTCAGTTTCATCCCGAATTAAACGCCCTGCACCTTGTTTGAGCGCGATGGCAGCTTGGGGGATCTGCAACTGGCCAAACGGATTACCACCTGCTTTACGACAATCTTCAATTCTGGCTTGCAACAATGGGTCATCTGGCGATGCGAACGGTAATTTATCAATCAATACACAGGTCAAATCGTTTCCACGCACGTCAACGCCTTCCCAAAATGCACCCGTCCCTAACAACACCGCATTATCGCTATTCACATAAGATTCTAGCAAGGCTCGCTTAGTTGTCGTGCCTTGCACTAAAATCGGATTATCTACTTTATCTTCAAGCATGCCAGCAATTGCGCGCAACGTCGCGTGACTGGTGAATAATAAGAAGCAACGCCCACCACTGGCCGCAATTAGTTTTATAGATATATCTAGCAAAGTCTGGCGCATCTCCCTGGCGTTTGGTTCCGGTAAAAAGCGCGGTACACAGAGCATGGCCTGTTTTTGGTAGTTAAATGGACTATCAAGTGCCAAGGTCTTTGCTTGCTGTAAACCCATTTGACGTTGAAAATGCTCGAATCCGTCACCTACCATAAGGGTCGCTGAAGTAAAAATCCACGTACGCTCAGGAGAAGATATAATTTTTGAAAATTTCGCAGCAATACTCAACGGAGTCAAATGCAACACAATGTGGCGCATAGTCGTTTCATACCAAAGACTCACCCCTTTTTGATTCGCGTCGGTTAGTCGAGTGAGCTTCGCACGGGCGTCACTAACACGCTCAAATATGCTGTCTAAATCTTTATCTCTGCTTAGATGAAGTTTGATCACTTCATACAACACATTCAGAGAATCATTCAATTTACTGATTTGAGTTTGCACGTCGTCACGGGAAAGCATTTCACGCCAATTACCCTTTTGCGCCTTCTCAGGAAACAGCAAGCGCAGATCCGCAGAGATCATCTTGCACTTTTCGCCTGCGGTATGCAGTTGCTTGGCATCTTTGAGCGACGTACGATACACAAGTTCCAGATCCCGACTTAAATCATGTAATTGTCTGCTGGATAACGACTCGCCAAAATATTCACTGGCAATATCAGGTATCTGATGAGCTTCATCAAAAATAACGACGTCAGCCTCAGGAATAAGCTCCCCAAAGCCAGTATCTTTTAGGGCCATATCAGCAAAGAACAAATGATGATTAACCACAACTAAATCAGCATCCAACGCTTTACGCCGTGCTTTTATCATGTAGCAATCTTCGTAATCTGGGCAATCTTTGCCGAGGCAGTTATCCATAGTTGACGTGACAAACGGCAGTACTTTAGCGTCTTCCGCCAGAGCTTTCATTTCCCCCATATCACCGGTTTTGGTCGATGTGGCCCAACGCCGCACATCTGACAACTCCACCATAGTTGTGCGATCGAGCAAGGTAGTGCTGCTACCATGCTGGCGTAGACGGTGCAAACACAAGTAATTAGAACGACCTTTAAGTAGCGCAATTTTGCCATTTACCCCGATGGCTTTTTTAATTAGCGGTAAATCTCTGTGAAATAGCTGCTCTTGTAAGTTTTTGGTACCCGTTGAAACAATCGTTTTCTTTTTGGCTTGCAGTGCAGGCGCCAAATAAGCAAAGGTTTTACCCGTCCCAGTTCCCGCTTCAACAATCAAGGCGGACTTGTGCTCAATGGCTTCTTCAACCGCATTGGCCATATCAGTTTGCGCCTGACGCACTGTGAATCCGGGGATCGCTTGAGATAAAATGCCATCGGGGGCAAACAGTTTAGAAGACTTCGACATAGCGCGCAGTGCAAGTACCTTGAGATAAAAAGAGGGCGATTATGCCAAACTATGGGTTAGTTTTCAGAGTTTAATTATTCTTTGATTGATAAATATTTATTGCTTTAGCAACCCTCGTCAGCAAATACTAAAGAATGGCAGAAAGTCGCCCGATGCTTCATCGATAAACAGTCATCATTAGCGGTACGCTTATTATCTTTAATTTACGCAACAAACACCTGCCATTCCCACGGTGCTAAGGTCAATGTAGTACTGGCGTCCAGCATTACCTCCTGTGCATCAGGCCATTTATGATATTGCCCATAACCGAGTGTGCATAGAAGTGTTATATGCAAGTCTAAGGCTGATAAATTCAATATAACCAGTACTTTTCCTGACGCGTCTTGCCTGACAAAACTAAAAATCTGTTGAGGGTGAGAGTTTTCGACGAGCAACATGCGCGCGCCCCACAAACCATTGTGTAGTGCACTTTTTGTCGTTTTTAATGAAATTAGATCAGCATATAAATCGCCGATTTTATGAGGTTGCCAATCAATTGGGTCTCGCTCGAAAAACGCTAAACGTTTAGGGTTGCCAGCTTCTTGACCATTGTAAATCAACGGCATTCCCTCACCCAATACGGACAAAACAATGGCGCATTCTAGCGCATCGCCGAATTGTTCAAACTGCGTACCATCCCAAGCGTTTTTGTCATGATTACTGACAAATGTCATACGCATAGAAGCTTTCGGAAAAGCTTTTTCGTTCCATGAGTAGTATTTATAAAGCTTAGTCAGCGGCAATTTCCCCATAGCGATACCGTGCACGGTTTCGTTCCAACTCCATGCATAACTCATATCAAATGCATCGTAATGCAAGTCTCGGGATTCCCACTCAGCCAGCATAAATATGGGTTTTAATTGGCTCAGTTCCTCACGTATTTGGGCCCAAAAATCCTGAGGTACGAAACCTGCCACGTCACAGCGGTAACCGTCGATATCGGCTTCTTCAACCCAGTAACGCATAGCGCGAGCCATATAGGTACGAAGCCCAACATGGCGGTAATCAAAATCAATAATATCGTCCCAATCCCACCACGGGGTCGGAGTAAACTCACCTTTATGGTTACGCGCATACCAATTAGGGTGTTGGGTAACCAATATATTGTCCCACGCACTATGATTAGCGACCCAATCTATAATCACATACAAATCATGCTGATGTGCCGTGTGCACAAATTCGCGTAAATCTTTTAGGGTGCCAAATTCAGTATTTAGCGCAAAATAATCTTGCACGGCATAAGGGCTACCAAGGCTTCCTTTACGATTTTTACGACCAATAGGATGAATAGGCATTAACCATAATATTTTCACTCCTAACGCTTTTAAGCGTGGTAAATGTTCGATAGCAGCTTGCAAAGTGCCTTCATGGGTAAACTGGCGTAGATTAATTTCATAAATCACCGCGTCTTTGCTCCATTGGGGCGCATCGATATTCACCAATGGTTTAGGGGCATAATCGGAATGAGTTGACGTATCATTAATATGCATGAGAAATCCTGTTTACGTTTACACGGCCAGTGACTACAGTAGCGCAAGTAAATGCTGATTTCAGTTAGAATAATGGTTATTTAACTTCTCGCGCATCGTCATAATTTTATTAAAATAGCCGCGACACAAACTGATAAGCATTAGTCGAACTTTCGATGGGTTCGTCATTGGTTTTTAAGGCTTCTTGAGCTGCTGTGGCTGCAGAATTATTCCCAAAAAAATAACCCGCATAATCAAAATCAACGATCGCATCACTTACGGTACTACCGGTATAACCTTCAACCATTAAGTCAACAGCTGACAGCGCTAACCCTGTTGGGCCACCATACAAAAAGCCTCCCGCTAAGCTCGCCGCGGCGCTCATATGCTCACCGGTCATATCCTGATATAAGCTTGAAACTACTGGCACGTGCTGGGCAATGTTTACTGTATCAAATAATTCATTTAAACCAAATCCATCATCACCAAATGAAAACTGACTCATATTTTGTAGAAACGAATAACCTGACTCTGCTTCATTGCTTGCAGTGCTATCTTGAGTGCTGGTAACATTTTGTTCCGACATTGTGCCATCAGCGCTTAACAGCCCACTGAATAAACTACTGTGTAAATTAGCCAGCAAATTAGACTGCATAATTGAGAGAGATTCATCAGAAAAAGATGAGCCTATACCTGATAGCAAGCTAGTCGCACCGTCAGTACCTGCCGTGTCGCCTAATAACCCACCAAACAAGCTAGCATTAAGTGACGCCATTAACTGCTGTTGAATTTGTGAAAGGCTCTCGTCCGACGTCAGCGCGGTCCCTATTATTGATGTACTCGATGAAAGAGTCGATGTGGTGCTTGCCTCATCATCAGATGAAATAAGCGAATCAAATAAACCGGTTGCCGCGACACTCGAAGCCTCAGTTGAGGTGGCGGAGTCAGACTGACTGGTACTATTTGCGTCAGAACCAATAAGATCAGTTGCTGCCCCTTGCATGCTCGCTAATATATCGGCGAAATATGCCCCGACCCCAGTCACACTTTCAAGAGAAGCCGATGTCGCAGAGTCAACAGAGGCACTAACACCTGCCTCGCTGTTAGCCCCCAATAATAACGATGTATCAACCCCTTGAGTATTATTTAGCGAAAATTGTTCGATTATGCTCACCGTGTCCCCTGAATTTACGTTTATAAAAATTTGACCTTAATATCAATGTCTTATCAGAACCAATGAGGATAAATCAGAAAACTTACGTAACTTTGCAAAGTTGACTTTTCATTACACAACCTTGACACAAGCCATACAGACAAGCTTCAAAGGAATATGCGACCATCATTCTTTGCTTACTCATTTGAATATAAAGTCATGTTAATCAGAATCTTAACTGCAGGGGCGATACTTTTTATCACCGCTTGCAGCACCACAGTACCCAATGACGAGCAAGTCATAGCCAGCAGCCCAACAAACCCGAACGTACAACAACGGGCAATTGAAACCAAAGATTCCAGCTCAGGACCAGAGCGAGGCGACCCAGATTTTCGCCCCGTCAGAGTTGACCCGTTCCCGGCGGTAAAAGTGCCAACCGGTTCATTATTTGATCCCGATAACCTTGTGAGCCTATATCAGCGTAACAATCGCTACCGGGTTGGCGACATGATTTTGGTACAACTGTCCGAGAAAACCTCGTCAAAGAAATCCCTCAATTTTAAACGAGACAAAAGTGGAAACTTCACCCTCGATCCCGTTACGATCAATGCAGGCCCGTTAAAAATTGCCGGTGACAACCTCAACGCTGATTTTGAGCAAGAAAACGAGTTCGACAGTTCAGCAGAAACCAAACAAAACAACTCTCTGGAAGGTGACGTAACGGTTTACGTGCTTGAGATTATGCCCAATGGAAACCTGTTGGTCGCGGGTGAGAAATGGATGACCCTTAATAAAGGCGAGGAGTACATACGTTTTTCAGGTGAGATACGCCCCAGCGATATCGACAACGACAATACGGTTAGTTCGGTTAAAGTCGGTAATTCACGCATCGAATTTAGCGGCAAAGGCGAATTACAGGAAAATCAAGAGTCGTCCATTTTAGGCAAGCTCTTTGGTATACTTGAGTAAATGATGACCTTACGTGCAAACACCTTCATTCATTTAATATCGTTGTTAACCTTTGGCCTATTCAGTGGCCATGCTTCGGCTGTTTGGTATCAGGGTAATGCGCAACTGGCTGTTGATGGAGCAGATTTGAATGCTATTCGGGTGGTTGCGATTAAAAATGCTATCGCCGATGCTTCGTTTCAACATGGAATAATGATCACTGCCAAAGACATTTCACTAGATGGCTTGCTGCAAAGCAGTAAAACCGAACTACGCAGTGAAGGTAAGATAAGACGGGTAGAAATTCTCAGTGAAGAAGTGATTGATGATGTGCTACACGTGTATGTAAAAGTAGATATTGAGCCACTGTTCGATTGTAATCACGACAACTACATGCGAGCACTGCTGGTAACACAATTACCTGTTTTAAAACCGACACAAGCCAGCTATGGCGCCATATTCGATTTAGGCCCTCAGGTTAGCCGGCGAGTCGAGCAACAGCTACTATCAGATGAACTTGTGGCTAAAGTACAGTTAATCAATCAGGTTTTTATGCCGAAAAGTGTACTGCAAGAACCCACCTTTGGTTATATTTCGGACACTGCTCGCTACCTTGCCAATGAGTACCACAGCCAATTTGTACTCTTTGGTTATATTAGAGACATCAGCCTTTTTGAACAAACAACTAAAGGACTGATAAATGACGACGTCGCCCTTAGGCGAAATTTTACCTTTCAGTTATATTTATTCGATGCATTTAATAACAAGATGCTACTTAATCACAGTTACCATGGCGAAGCAGATTGGGACTTTAAAGCAACCTATCCCGTTGACACCTACAATAGCCTATTTTGGCGCAGTGATTATGGCCGGGTTGTATTAAATACAGTAAACAGCGCCGTCATTGATATCAGTAATACGCTTACTTGCCAAAAAACACTCGGCCAGATTATTCATAAAAATACGCAACATGTAGTGATCAATATTGGTAGTGAAATGGGTGTAGCCGAGGGTGATAGATTCCAGTTAATAAAGAGTGAATCAGTGCCCGCGCAAAACGGCGACATGTTTAACATGTTAACCAGTGAAACCAAGCATGTATTGACCGTTGTTAGCGTCGATGCGCAAACTGCAATTCTGACTAGCGACAACGCAAGCCTTTTCGATAATAGCCATCTTTTTGACCTTGTCAGTCCCCTATCCGGTTATTAGCACAAACCTCCAAACAAGAACTAACGGCATAGAAGAGGACGCTCATATAACACTTTTTACCTAGGTTTAAGAGACGAACGACTGGTGACTGATTATGCACCTACCACCAGCACAAAGCCGTTAAAGGGTGCTAGAAAGCCGCGCGACAATATTGAGCTCGAAACCCTTCAGGGTCACGAATAAAATTCGCAACACAGCCTGCGCAAATACACCGTTGCCCTTTACTGCGCTGTGGTACTAAATCGATTAATCCTTGGGGTATGTTTTGCACAAAACACCAACAGGTTGACTTTGGCTTATCTTGGGCAACTGACATGTTGTTGAACTTAATTGCCGCAATTGCTGCAGAATTAACAACGGGCGATGAACTAATCGATTCAACAGCCAAGCATTGGTTACCATGGTGACAAAACGGGCAGTGCTTTGCAGCATCATTCTGAGGAATATTCATAGAAGTTTATTCATTATTTTAATTAACGTATCAGCGGTGTTACGCCCAATTGTAGCAAATTTGAGGACACGTCTTGGCTTTTTGAATGCCATAACGCTTTAAAGTTAATCACAAGTGCCCTTTAAAACTGCTCACAAAAGCACTTCGATGTTTGTTATTCAATCCCAGTCCATTTTCTAGTTAAGTTGATATCACTAGCCCTTTATCTATCAAGTTGTCGAACCATAACAATAAGCTCATGAATCGATTAACGGCTGGCGATAATATTTTTTCAGCCAATGCATTTAAGTCATTTGGGAGAAGTAATCAACCATAAAAGTGTCTGTTTTTTATACAACTCAAATCTGGTTAATTTTTAACCAATTGAAATATACGATAATTTTCAATTGGCCTAACTTATGCAAATCTCCGTTGCAGTTAGAAAACTGAACCAAATACGCCTCGCTTCTAAGGCTTGGTGTGCCAAATAAAGTAATAAGGAGATTTACTTGAAAATATATAATCCCACGCTAACACTGTGCGCTTTAGCAACATTAAGCGCAATGTCGTTCACTAGCCACGCAGCTTTAACACCTTCATATTCTTTTAACGGCAATGGTAATTGGTCGATAGACGGATGTGGAAGCAATAATACACCTACGTGTTCAATTGATGCAGTAGTACCTACGGGCTCAACAATTGAAGCTGCTTTTTTATACTCAACCAATACCCCAAGCTCAGCTACACCAACGGTCAATTTCGATGGAACAACCTTTAGCGGCGCCGATTGGACATCGCTAGGTGCCAACAATGCATTCTTGGAGGCTTTTCGAGTAGATGTGACGAGTTTAGTCTCCGCTGCTGTAGGTGGTGGTGGAGCAGCTCCTTTTAGTTTTGATATTTTAAGCGAAAATCCCACGGGTGGAATAGATGGAGAAGCACTTGCAATTGTTTATAGTAATCCTGCTGAAACATTACGTTCAATCGCGTTTTTAGACGGATTTAGTCAGACAACGGGTGATAGCGCATTTATTTCTTTAGCAGATCCATTAACCGCTGCCGATCTCGCTGCGCCGGGATTTGAAGCCACGCTGTCACTTGGTATTGGCTATAGCTTTCAAGTGAATGACAATTCACAAAGTTCAATTGTGGATATAAATGGAAACTCATTGACTACCTGCGCGGGCGGGCAGAATGATGGTTTTGCGGCAAATGGTGGTCTCATTACCATTGGCGGTATTGGCGATGACAGGGCAAACAACCATGATTGTAGCGCAATAAATGGCGATGATGAGTTGTATTCCTTGGAGCCATTTTTAAATGTGGGGGACACATTGGTCACTATCGATACACGAAACCCCTCCACCGATGACAACATTTTCTTTGCTGGGCTGTCGATAACAGCAGAAGCCTTTATAGACAATAAACCTGTAGACCCGAACCCTGTGCCTGAACCTGGTACGCTTGCAATATTCGGGTTAGCACTACTTAGCATGGGTCGCAAAGCTAGAAAGATGATGTCAAATAAGTAAACCTACCAGGCGATTGTATAAAATAACAAAAAGCCTATAAATTGTTTATAGGCTTTTTTAATTCAGAGATAGCCGTCATGAAAATATACCTACTAATATTGGTGCTGATAACCGTGGCCTTGTATTCAGCTCCAGCTTCCGCAGCTCCTATCACATCTATGCCTCTCAATAGCGACAAACTACTACTTAGTGACGCAGTAGAAAAATGGAATAAGGGCGATATTGAGTCCTCTAGACAGCAATATCTAAAATTGCTTGGGCGGGATCCAAAAAATGTAAACGCTTTAATCGGCCTAGCCCAAATTGAGGATAACCTTGGAAATTCAAAAGCTGCCGACGCTTATTTTCTTACGGCATTTGAACATACAAACAATAGCGCAGAGCTGCACACTGCCCATGGACGCTATTTACTAAAACAGAATCGCATTGATGAAGCGGTTAGCGATTTCGAAAGAGCGTTAAGCATTAACCCTGCTTTACCCGAAGCGAATGTTGAACTGGCCGTTATCAAGTTGTCTAGGTTTGGGGATGCCGCGGCGGCTATTACGTTATATAAGAAAGCGCTCGAAACGAAACCACAGGAAGTTTCGTACTTATACGGATTAAGTTTAGCTTTGGAGCGATCAGGCAACCTAAAGCAAGCAATCGAGCCTTTGAACAAAATAATTCATGCTGCGCCGACATTGGTATTGCCTTACAAACTTAAGGGTCATTATCATCGGAAACTACATCAGTATGCTGAAGCCATTACAAACTTTACGTTTGCTGTTCACAAAAATGCGAATCCTTCAGCAATGGACTATATAACATTGGCTGATGTGTATGCTGAGTCAGGTAATTCAAAAAATGCCATAAGTACTTATCGTCAAGCTATGGAACAATATGGTGAAAATGAAGTGGTCTACACCAAGCTGGCGTATGTTTATCACATGGCTGGCGACTTCGAACAGGCCGAAGTTTACTATCGAAAAGCCATGAGTATTAACGCAACGTATTCTGAACCATACAATAATATGGCTTACATCGAATTGATGCATAAAAAAAACCCGCAAGAAGCATTAAAATTTGCCAAGGATGCGGTCAGATATTCACCAAAGAACGCCAATCATCTGGATACGCTAGGTACTGTTTACTTGCATTTAAACGAGTATAAACGAGCAAAAAACACTGTTAACAAAGCGTTAGAGTTGTCCCCTGATAGCAAAGAATTAAAGCAAACCCTAAGAAGAATAGAGCAGTCACAGTGACAATAACCATTGCTTAGAGGCGTTCCTTTACGAGCTTTAATAAAATTTAAAAGAGATAGGTATAGCGTTCATATAAATACGATTAAATATATTGTATTTTTTTGCCCGCTTGCATTTTGATAGCAGTATTAATAATTGAGAAAATAATCCGAGTACATTCGATAATTGGATAAAAACACAAGATTATCGACGAACGCCTTAAACTTAATATATTTATTATGAAACTGAATGGCTCTATTTTCAGGTAGAGATAAACGCCGCTTTGCTTGCCAACAACCTTTTATTTTAAGGCTGTCATTTCATGTTTATGACGTGGATTTACTCCCATGGCTCTCTAAATAACGTGAGACATTTGCAGTTAAACTGCATAAATAAGTGCCTATTCTAAATATTATTTATTAATTTTCCAGAGTATTAACAACTTGAACACCAACGGTTATTATGTGCTTAAGCGAGCAATATAATCTGTCCAAATATCGAATTTTGATACTCAATTGCCTTAATTAATTCGATACCAAATGATCAACTCTCAGTTTTATCAAAAGCCACATCTGCCGTAAATAGCATAATAAAGCGATTCTTTTGCTTTTTGTGCTACTTTAAATATGAAACCCAAATAACACAGAATATATTTTCACATTAAGTGTCTCGATATTGATGTTCAGGCCGATACCTTAGGTTAATGGCAAAATTTTACGATATCTTATTATTACTAGGACACACAATGTCAATTAAGCAAAAATTGTTGTTTTTAATCTTCGCAGTAGCCTCAATTCTATTGACACAAAGCGGCGCGCTAACGTATTTGACGCTAACAGTTTCTAATAATGTGGAAAAGGTATCTAGTCGAATTACACCAGCAACGGAAGAAGCTTATAAATTTCAGTTTAATGTAGTTCAAATTCAGCAGTGGCTAACAGACATTAGTGCAACTAGGGGCCTAGATGGTTTAAATGACGGTTTTGAAGTAGCTGAAGAGCATTATCAATTTGCTATGCGAAACCTAAATAACCTTGCAGGGTTAAATGCCATTACACCGAGTATGTTAGCGTCGACCGAAAAAGACCTTGCTGATTATTATCAAGTAGGTCAAACCATGGCGCAGTCGTATGTTGCACAAGGCCCCAGTGGCGGCAATTTAATAATGGAGAAATTTGATACCGCCGCAAGTCATATTGCCCAACGAGTCGAAAACATTTTGGTGCAAAACAGCAAAACATCAAATCAAAGTGCTATCGACAATTCTGCATCACTTGATAACATGAAAACAGTGGTCATTATGGCCTGTTTTTTAAACTTATGTTTATTGGGAATTATCATTTACGTTATTAAGAGCGCCGTTTTAAAGCCCCTTGCAAATGTGACTGAAATGCTCAACGACCTAGCAACAGGTAAAATTGATTTAAACCGCAAACTAGTATCAAAACACAATGATGAATTTAGTGAAATACTCACTGCAATTAATGCGTTTGTCAGTAAAATTGCAGATATTGCGCATCGTTTAACCAATACCTCCAGTAGCCTTAAAGCAATATCCGGGAATTTAATCACCGACGCTAAAATATCGATTGATAACTCTACCGCTCAAGAATACGAAACCAATACCATCAGCGTTGCGTTAGACCAGTTATTTAGTGCGGTTTCGCATATCAACGACAATACAGAAAGCACGAAAAATCAGTTGGAGTCGTCATCCCAACAGCTTCAAAACGGATTCGTTGAACTAAAGCAATCTGTAAATGAAGTTGAAAGTCTCAACCAAACCATCTCGTTAGCATCTCAATCTATTGGTAGCCTGCAAGAGCGCACTAATGAAATAGAAAAAGTACTGAGTGTTATCAGCTCTATTGCCGATCAAACTAATCTGCTGGCTTTAAATGCAGCTATTGAAGCAGCCCGAGCTGGTGAGCATGGACGGGGCTTTGCGGTTGTGGCTGATGAGGTTCGAGCGCTTGCCTCGCGTACCCAATCTTCAACCACTGAAATTACCGATATAATTGCATTGCTGCAAGGTGTGGTTAAAGACGCTATTGAACATATGATAAAGTGCGAATCCACCTCGACTACCGCGGTGAAAAGCGTCATGGGGGTTTTGACTAATATTCAAGATGCTAGTGTGTCGGCACATGATATAAGCGACCGCACCGTTAATATCTCTACTGCGATTATGCAGCAAAAAAACGTGATTCAGCAGCAGGTAAAAAGTACGCACAGTATTCAGGAAAAAGCAGCGGGTACGACCGCATCTGTGCGCAACGTGCAAATTTCCGGCGACGAAGTTCGTCGTCTATCCGATGAACTAATCAGTCTAAGTAGTGCGCTTATCCATGGAAAATAAAACAGCCATACGAAGCGTCTTAGAGCATTTACGTCCGCATAAATGAATCACTCAACATCCCCATAAACAATACTTTAGGTTAATTGTACAGGCGATAAAACAAACTACAATAAGGGTACTGTTTTTACCGTAAAACCTCGGATGTCTATTTGCGTTCAATCCACCAACTATTTATCGCCTTAGTGTTAATACCGCTAGCATCTGCTAGCTTGGCTGCAGAATTAGATATTGGTTACGACAGCAAATATGTATCCGAAGGGCGAAATAATTTGCCTGAAGGTGGTATTGTTTGGGTTAATTTCAGTTATCCGGTAACTGATGCAATGAGTCTAAGTGCAGCCTACGGAGAAGGTGAAAGTAGCAATTATGATGAACTCAACGTTGGATTAGAATATAGCCATCAATGGAATGATTTTGCTCTGTTTGCTAATTACACTCGATTGGAATTTTTTAAAGATAATAGCTTCGATAATGAATTTGGAGCTGGCGCTGCGTGGTCAGGGAATGATTGGATAACGCCAAGTATAAATGTTGTCTATAGCACGCAAGCCGACGGTTCATTTATAGAGTTAGGGCTAGAACAAGAATACCAAATCAATCCGCACTGCAGTATTAATCCTTATGTAAGAGTAACCTTCGATTATGGCTACGCTAGTGACGAATTTGACGGTCATAATCATACTTATTTCGGAGCAATTGCCAGCCATGCACTGAACAACACGTTTTCGGTAAGTGCGACCCTTGAACACAATATTGGTGGCAACAATTTAAAAAGTGTGGAAGGTGAAAATAGCGATAAAAGCTGGGGTGGCTTACATATAAGCGCAGTGTTTTAATAATCAATACCCAGTGCAATTAACTATAAAAACATGCTCAATAAATATTGAACACCGTTGTTGTAAATATTTAACTTGAAGACCAAATCACTACCATTATCCGTTAAGGATTTACGCATTTTTAATGTCGAGGCGCTTGATTATATTTAAAAATAGTGTATCAATTTTATGTTTACACCTTTTGAAAAACTGAATGTATAAATCTATTTTCAATAGATCGTTCACTGAGTAACATTTATATCGATTTAAAATCACCCACTAACAAGCACCTATATTAAATAATAAAATCAATCCAGATTGACTTTAAATAACTCAATAATTCTTACTTTATTTTGAGTAAATTTCAGTTTATGCATTAATGTCGTTGATCCTGAAAAACGTAATGATTGCGGATGGACAATCGAGGACAAGAGATTTGGCAAAGCACATCCTGTGAGGAATAAAACCCAACGTGTCGCTTTGCACCGTCCTCAAATTATGCGGGTTTGAGGCAAAACGACATTGAAATACTCGCCTAGTTGAACAATCCCTTAAGCTTGTCGCCGGCTTTTTCTAGCAACTTTTCCTTTTGCTTATCCAGCTCTTCTTTCACTTTTTTCTTGGCCTCAGCCTCTAAACCTTTTTTCGCTTCTGACTTAGCAGCGGCAATCACGTTATCGAGCATTGCATTGACCACAGCAACACCTACTTGGTCGGCTGGCATGCCATTAGGTTTGCCAATAGGCCCTGCATTGAAAGTAGGTAGCGTCACTTCGTAGGATTTCGTCTTTATGTTTAAATCGCCCGTAGGCAGTTGCTCAAAATTTAGCTTAAGGCGAACGTTACTTACCGTGACATTTTCAACGATAACCAAAGGATTAGGGCCATCTGTTGATTCCGGCGCAGGCTCATCCTGTGTCTTTGGAAGATTAGCTTCTAGATTGTCTTTAAGCGCGAGTAAGTTCCCTTTTCCACTTGCATCTACTTCATATAAGATTTCCGGCGCATTAATGCTAACCGTTTGAATAACATAAGGCTCACTAATGACTTCGCCTAAATCAAGCGCGATTGCACTCACACTGAACGCATTTTCAGTGCTAAAACCTGATGGGTTTTTTACGCTTAAGTCACTGATGGTCATTCGCCCATCGGTCAGCGCTAAATCAACGTTGGCAACCGTTACAGCTGAGCCAAGATATTGACTTCCCTGCTCTTCAATTTGCGCACGAATAAAGTCCCCTGCACCACTTAACAGGTACCAAGCACCGCCTGCAATTAGCAATGCTAACAAACCAAAAACGCCTAATCCTTTTTTCATGAAATTCTCTTTTCGCTAGTTAATTAACCAGGCTATTGTAGCAGAACACTCGAGCAACCAGATATCATCCAAATGGCTAAATGACTTGTCAACAACAAAAACAAGCACAGGCGTGAAACAACGATTACTTACTTACGTACCTGTACAATGTCTTGCATCTAACAGGCGTTACTATGCTTTTATCTGTTCCATGCTCAGGTTATATGACGACATAAACGCTCAAACGATCTCTCTCTCTAATGACTCATAGGCAAGACGGTTTATGGCGCAGGTATTTCAAACCATAAAACATCTTTTACAGAAATAATTTAGCGCTGTAAGTTACTTAGCTCATTCTTTTTCTATGTCCTTAAGCAGCTTATCAACCGCTATTCGACGATATTTATCAGCCATAGGACGTTCAGGCCTAGACGGAGCTTGCTGCGCTCGCAGTAAGTATTCCCGTGCGGCTTTATTGTCGTCATCGTCAAACAAGAACTCCCCATAGAAGAAGTTGGCATCAATGCTTGTGGGATGACGTTCAACCGATTCTGTCAGCAGCTTTTTGGCTTTTTTATCGCTACCAAAACTTAACGGCCAACCCGGCAATTTATGATAAAGCGCACCCAAGGTTGTCATCGCAGCTCCGTCTAATGCGTTATCGTCAAGCTTGATTGATTTTTCCAGTGACTTTCTAGCATCCTTAGCTAAGCCTAACGCTCCCGTGCCACCGATTGCGGCCGCAGAGGTTGATTGGCATATACCTAACCATGCCCAATAACCGGCATTATTCGGTTGCGCTTGCGTTAACGCGCGCGCTTGAGCAATGAGGCTTTCAAACGCGGCAAGTTGCTCATCACCTTCTAAGGTGTAATTTACCTTTGCCCAGCGCTGCTGCAGGGCGTGTAACTTAGGTGATATGCTTAAGACTAAGCCTGAACCGACATTTTGTGCATTATTACTATCAATACTCTGGCTTTTTTTATGACTGAGCTGCTGGCTATAAGCTAGGCTCGGTAACATCGAGCTAGCTGCTAATATTATCGCCAGCAACAAAGTACTACGTCTATTAGTCTTATCCCGCACGTTTGGTTTCATCACACATTTCACCTTAAATTATCGTTGTTAAAACACGCATTTTTCAACTCACCTCTGTAGCGTGTAAGCTAATCACAATAGACTTATACGCTGGTGTATTACTTTTATCGGCCACGCTACCAATGGGGATCAAGTCGTTAGTTTCCGGATAATAAGCCGCCGCGCAGCCTTTTGGTATACCGTATTCCACCAGTGCGAAATCACTGACTTCTCTAAGGGCGACTTTATCATTTGGCCAATGACTACGAATGCTCACATGTTGGCCTGGGGTTAAACCTAAATCAGCGATGTCCTCTTTACTGATAAACAACACTTTGCGTGTACCATGAATTCCGCGATACCGGTCATTATTAGTATAAACCGTGGTATTGAACTGGTCATGGCTACGTATGGTCATCATCAACAAACACCCCTTTGGGACATCAATATTTTCAATATCATGAACCACAAAATTTGCTTTACCGGTGGCCGTTGCAAATTGACGTGCATCACGCACAGCATTAGGTAATACAAACTCACCTAATGTATCAATGCGATGATTAAAATCTTCAAAACCAGGGATAACATTGCCGATATGATCACGAATAAGACGATAGTCAGCCCTCATAGCTAACCAGTCTATCCCATCGTCTGGCAGGGTGTGCTGTGCGAGTTCGGCTATAATATCAACCTCACTTTTAAGTAAGTCTGATGCCGGTGGAATTTTGCCATGGGAGGTTTGTATCACGCCCATGGAATTTTCTACCGTAATGGTTTGAATACCACTTGCTTGGGTATCAATTTCGGTACGCCCTAGTGCCGGCAGAATTAGCGCTTGTTTACCAGTATGTAAATGCGAACGATTTAACTTAGTAGAGACCTGCACAGTCAATTCACATTGAGTAAGCGCCTGATCATTTGCTTGGTGATCGGGCATAGCTCTAAAGAAATTGCCGCCTAAAGCAAACAGTACTTTGATCTGCCCTTTTTGCATACCATGCACCGTTTCTACTGCGTCTACACCATTATCTCTAGGGGGATTAAAAGCAAATTCTTTTGCCAGAGCATCTAAAAACTCGGGATCAGGTTTCTCCCAAATACCCATGGTGCGATCGCCCTGTACATTGCTGTGACCACGCACTGGGCAAACACCGGCGCCGGGTTTTCCCAAATTGCCTTGTAACATTAAAAAGTTGGTCATCAACTGAATATTTGCTACGGCATTTTTATGTTGGGTCATACCCATTGCCCAACAACAAATGGTCTTTTTCGACTCACAAGCAATATCTGCGGCTTGCTGAATGAGGGCTTGAGTCAATCCACTGCCTTGTTCGATGTCAAGCCAAGTTGTTTGCTCGATATCAGCTTTAAATGCATCAAATCCATGGCAATACTGTTTTATAAATTGATGATCAAGAACAGGTTGGTGATCACTGTCTCGCTCAATCAGTGCCTTACACAAGCCTTTAAGCAGTGCGACATCACCGTTAATTTTGACTGGCAAGTATAAATCGCGCAAAGCGGTGCCACTACCAATCACGCCAGATATTTCTTGAGGATTTTTGAAGCGTTTAAGGCCGGTTTCATCAAGTGGATTAACCGCCACTATTTTAGCACCTTGGCGTTTAGCCGCCTGCAATGATGACAACATACGTGGATGATTAGTACCTGGGTTTTGGCCAAATACAAAAATTGCTTCAGCGTGCTCTAAATCCTCTAGGCTCACAGTACCTTTGCCTACACCTATGGTTTCCCCTAAGCCAACGCCACTCGATTCATGGCACATATTTGAACAATCAGGCAAATTATTAGTACCAAATTTGCGTACAAATAATTGATACAGAAATGCCGCTTCGTTTCCCGTACGTCCTGACGTATAGAACGCGGCTTGATTAGGATTATCTAATGATTTGAGCTGCTCACTGATAAGGGTGAATGCTTGCGGCCAGTCAATGGGCTGATAATATTCTGCACCTTCAGGTAACCACATTGGCTGAACAAGACGCCCTTGATCATTTAACCAACGGTCTGATTTCCCCCGAAGCTTGCTCACATTATGCTCGGCAAAAAATGCAGCATCAGCACGCTTAGTCGTGGCTTCATCTGCCACCGCTTTGGCACCATTCTCACAAAACTCAAATGTGGCGCGCTTTTCTAATGGGTCCGGCCAAGCACAGCCAGGGCAATCAAAACCTTCAATTTGATTTAAATCAAATAATAAACGCGAGCCTTGAATCGGCCCCGCTTTACTGGTGACATTTTTGTAAGCTGACAGGACCGCTGGGATCCCAGCCGCCCACTCTTTTGGCTGGCTGATTTCAATCCGCTGGGTATCAGATGGGTCAAATGAGCGAGCCTGAATGTCGGCTGTCGAAGATGTTTTCATGGTGACTCCTTTGATAAATAATCGCTCGAAAGTAAATGTATAAACCTGCTGGTTAGCTGTCGATATTCGCTTGACAGTCCGTATCCTTTACCTGATAAATAACCGGTAAAAATAGGCGCTGAAAATTCATTTTCGTTTACCTGCTAACACGGTGTGCGCAAGTATAAATATTGATGCGTTTTTGTTGAATAAAGCCAACTAAACAGATGTCGCATTCCTGTGCCAGTTCAATAGCTAAACTAGAAGGTGCTCCCATTGCTAAAATAAAATGCAGATTGGACATCGCTGCTTTTTGCACCAGATCAAAACTGATCCTAGAGCTTAATATTACGCCGTAGTTATGCTCTTTGGCATTAAGCAAAACAGCCAACTGTGCGCCGATCAGCTTGTCCAGAGCGTTATGTCGCCCTATATCCTCTCGCACGTCTAACAACCACTCATTTGTTTCTGTAATTTCAGTGACAATTGGCAGTGACTCAAGACTAAACAATCCCGCGCCATGGCTACCACCTGTTAGGGAAAATGCTGTTTGTCCTTGCCTTAAGGCGTTCGCTAACGACAAGATAGATTGCACTGACAGTGTTTGTTCGCTGATTTGCGCTTTACGGGGCCGTTTATCAAGCAGTACATCGATTGAGCGCTGCCCGCATACCCCACAACCTGAATTCACATACTCAATGTGGCTCGCTGCATCATTTTCGGCGGCGCTAAAATCGAAATCAGCTTGAGGATGCAAACTAACCAATATTTGATTCCCACCTGTACCTTTAATTCGTTGGCTTCCGGTGTGAGTAACACTTTGCACATCAGCACTATTTTCAATTAAGCCACTGGTGTGCAACCAGCCTCTCACTAACGCTATGTCGTCACCTGGGCTACGCATTGTGGTGAGCAGCAGATTAGCTTTAGCGTTATTTTTTAATGGATGTTTAATCCAAATTTCAAGAGGCTCCTCGCTAGCAATGTTATCGTCGAGTATATGCTGCTCGATTTGCCCCGGATCTTGCACCCAAGCCAGTGAGTTAGGTGAAGTGAGCCGCGTAATTGGAAATGAATTAACGTTATTCACCTTTGTATCAGATAAGACAGGTTTGCATGAAAAATATACATTGGTGAGTACTGAGTGAACACAGCTTACTCCTATTATCGAAAACTATAACAGCCCAAACGTGGCTCAGTGCATTAGCTTGAACACAACAGCGAAAGGAGTAGACCGAAACGGTGTTTGTCTGCGCGAAGACTTAAAGTACTAGGCCCGATAGGCCTAAAATCAAGATCCAGCTAGCAAAAAATAGCTTTACATGTTTTGGTGAAAAGTGCAGAACCAAACGCTTGGCCAAAACACCGCCGATTATTGCGCCAGGCCCAGCAAACAGCACGACGGGCCAGTAAATAGCCTGACTTACCATTACATGGTGTATCACTCCTGACCACACCGTAGCTGCGCTTAGCATCACCGCACAAGCAATAGAAAAGGTCACATTGAAACCGCGTATAATTAAATACACCGCTAACAACTCTCCTACCCCAATAGACAAATATGCCGTAATTATGCCGCCACAAATACAAATAATCGGTAACAAAATACTATCTAACGGTCGTAATTGCGTTATTGGCGGTTTGCGTCCCGTTACGGCCACCATAAAAAACATACAAATGGCGAGTAAAATAGAGAACACACCAAAGCCAATATGCAACATATCGCCCTTAGCCAAGGGACCAAACCAGGCCGGATTAAACTGCGCGATGAGTAAACCAGTAACCGACGCGGGGATCGACAGTAATAACACTGAATACAGACCCTGCCATTGATTTAAATGAAGATGCTTAGCACTTTGCAACGCGAATTTACTCGACGCTTTATCCCGATATTGTTCAGCGCTTCGATTTTCACCTTGGCTGAGACTTTGCATTTTATGAAAGCGCCACCACGTAAACGCGCCCGCTGTCATGCCAAAACACTGAATAGCAAAACTGGTGGCGACCGTGGCACTTGGCGAAAAACCCATATGATTAAAAAACGGCACAAATACAACACCGCCGCCTGCTCCTGTTGCATTCGCAAACACGGCCCCAAGCACACCAAGCATTGCAAAAGCGGCGTAATCGACGAATAACCTCACAGGGTCTTGCAACGTGATCAAAACGACGCACCAGGAGACGAATATAAGCCCGCGAATTTGCAGAGCAGTAAATTGAGAAAACATTAAATTTACACTACATTTTTATATCGACAGAACTGTGCCAGAAAACCGTTCACCAATCTACCCCGTTTACCGTTCCCATTATTTATTATGGCATTCGTACAACGTAAAACTGAGCACAGACAAGCAGTAACGTTTTGCTCAGTTATAATGAATTGATGTTGAGAAGGTAATCGTCCTGAGGACATAGTGATTTATGTAGCTGAGGATGACCGCTCTAAAAATAGGTAAGTAAACCATGAATGGCAATAGAATCATGATGATATTCACTCGCCCTATACAACGCGATTGCTTTTTCAAGCTCCATTTAGGCAGAAGTAAGTTCCTCCTAGATATAGGTAATTCTGACGCGTTAAATTGGTATTCGCAGCTTACATTAATGTCGCAGGCTCGGTACCAATCTGCAAAGAAGCCCTATCATGGTTAAACTCGTTAGATCGGACCAAAATTGGGTGTTAACCCTGTCACCTAACCGCTCGGCAAATTGGGCCCAGACCAAATTACTGATATCCATAATGGCTTCTCTGGTGCTTATTATATCGATAGCATGGGCATTTATTGGCGCATGGTTAGTACTACCGTTTGCAGGAATAGAGGTAGGTTTACTGTGGTTCATTTCTTATCGGGTCTCCCTTTACACGTATCAGCAACAAGTCATTACCATCACTGACTCGTCGATAAAATTGCAATCAGGCACCTACCGACCACAAAAAAATTGGTCATTTGAACGCAACCATACCCATGTGGCACTGATTGAAGCGCAAGGAGCATTCGACTGCATGCAAATGAGCTTAATAGATGATTCGCGGAGGATCGTTTTCGGGGAGTTCTTGAATCAGGCAGATAGAATAATTGCCCTGAAGTATCTAAAAGCTGCGCCAGTCACCGTCTTAAGCGATAAATGGTGGCAAGCTTAGCTCACCACCATGGAGCAAAAATGTCCTTTTAGAAACCCTAAAGGTTAAAAAGACACAACATTAATTTCTTCGTTATTCAATTTGCCAGCTAAGCCCAACTGATAAAGATCAACAACTGATTGAGCGCCGCTATACTCGACTACCCTTATTTTGTCCTGCATATGGGCACTGAAACTTTCCCATGCTTTCGCGTAACGCTCGTTGAAACCGTCTCGCGTCCATTCTTCAGTGCGTTTTTTTACTTGATGGGGAGCAAAAAACAATTCTCCGTGTAACTTGCCTTTAGGTTTATTGGATTGAGATTTAACATCTGTCGCTCCGATAAATACTTCTTTGGTGAGCTTATCGCCAAGCAAATCTTGTAAGTCGAGTAACAGCTGTTTATTACCTGCGAAATCCAACACCCAGCTTTCGCCGTCTTTGCTTAATTGAGCAATGTCAGTGTATTCAAGTACTTCATCGTAACAACCAAATGACTCAGTGAGATCTTTATGGGTTGCACTGGTTAATCCGATAACACGATAGTGCCCGCCACGTTCGGCTTTATGCTTCATCAATAGATGCGCACAACCATAAGCGGTCTTACTAGATGCACTGGTTAATAAAACGGTGGTGACGTTATCGTTGATATGTTCACCGACAAAATCATCAAGCACAAATGATGTCATAAACAATGGCCGATAATTTAATAGCCATGCCTGTGAATCTTGCTGGTATGCAGGGTCTTGTGCGCAGCGTAAGTAATTATCGTACACCGGCGAGCTGCTTACTCGTTGCGGATGGGTATCAAAAAAGCTTACGTCATTAGCCTTATCAACATTGACGACTAAATGTGTACCCATGGGGAAATACCCATAAACGACTTCACCAACCTGTGCCTTGGGATGCTTAGAAGCGATAACAGTGCCAAATCCCCAGACAGGTACAATGCCCCATTGCTCGTCAGCAGGGAAAAAACCCCAATAGCCCATCTTGTCTCCGGTCACGGCGTAAGTAATATTATTCGCTGAAAAACCAAAGCTATTAAGCTGCAAAATGGCTTGTCCATCTTGTAGTTGGGTAGTGTCCAGTTGCCCATGGACGATTTTGGTTTTTGCAACATCCGCTTTGTTTACCCAAACCTCGGTATTATTTATCTGTGTATCGTTGAGCTTGTCGTCTGACATAAGATGTGTCCTTATTGTAAAAGAAGCTATGATAAATTCTTGAACGATTATAGGGAGCTAGTGAAATTTTTATGCTACAAAATCCATCACATTTGTGAATACGAGCACATAACAGCGACTAATTTTCGCACATTCAGCCACATTCCTGAGGACTCATCATGCCCATCCCCCCAATAACCTCCTGTTTTTCACATAGTAGAAAAATAAGCCCAAAAGCCTTGTTAACAATTACCCTAGGGCTGAGTATTCATTCTATTTTTGCGCAAGCACAAAGCTGTCAACAACAAGAAGTTAGGCTTCAAGTATTAGGCTCCGGCGGCCCCGAATTAAACGACGACCGAGCCTCTGCTAGTTACCTCGTTTGGCACAAGAATAAAGCAAAAGTGCTAATAGATGCAGGCCCAGGAAGCAGTGTCAATTTCGGTGCTGCGCAAGCTGATTTTGCCGATTTGAAAGTAGTTTTACTCACCCACTTACACGTGGATCATAGCGCTGATTTACCCGCCTATGTAAAAGGCTCATATTTCACCCAACGCACAGAAGATTTAACGGTTTTTGGACCTGCTGGTAACACTTTAATGCCAGATACCAGCGACTACTTAGCACGCTTAATCGGTGATAAAGGTGCTTTCGCTTATTTAAGTGACTACTCCGATGCCAGCAGCGAGGCTGCCTATCATATCAAAGCACAAAACATTCCACTGACCCCAATTAAACAACATAGCCTGAAAATTGATGAAGATATCACCATTACTGCTAGCCCTGTGCATCATGGGCCAATTTCTGCGCTAGCGTGGCGGGTGGACATTGATGGTTGCGCTATTACCTTTTCAGGGGATATGAACAACAAATTCAATACCTTAGCGGCGTTGGGGAAAGACAGCGACATACTTGTGATGCATAACGCGGTACCCCAAGGTGCATCAGGTGCTGCGATAAACCTGCATATGCGGCCCATTGAAATTGGTAAAATAGCCCAAGAAGCAAAGGCTAAGACAGTGGTGTTGTCGCATTTTATGAATCGAACGAGAAATGATAATGAAGCCACTCTTGGCTATATTCGTCAGAATTTCGCTGGAGAAGTGGAAATGGCGACAGACATGGCAACGTTTTAACCGTAGCCGTAGCCAGAGCCAGAGCCTGCCTTAAAAGCGTTATGCGCTGACTCGACACAGTATGAAAAAGAAAATGTAAATCGCTGATATCCCGCTTTGTTTTAATCCCATGGTTTTGATAACAAGATTAATTCACTTGCGGGGTACTCTTCTTAACACAATACGCAGCCGTTTGATGTGATTAGCAACCTCCATACTTTGGCTAATTTAGTCGTATTAACTTCAATAAATTTCGCATCTAATATAAAGGCTATTTAGTACGGCTTACTTTACTCGATACACTTCTTAATTCCTGATCATGTTCAAGTAATTTTTTAATCGCGCCATAACGAAAAATTTTACACTTCTTAAAATCAACTTAACCTAGCTTAAAAATATATCGTATTGATTACGTTGATATTTAACGAAATTTCACGCCGATTTTACAAAATTTCAAAATATCTTGTTTACAGTTAAGTCGGTCTTTTTTAAGTCGGTAAATTTTACAATCGATTGATTTTACTCATATTTAATCGGCGTTGCGGCTGATTGTTAAAATAAAAACTATAAAAAATTTTACATTTCAATCTAATACAAGCCACAGATACAAGGTAACCAATTGTTTTATATGGAATTAAAAAGTTGGCTCAGCTTGTGCTAATGCGATCTGAGTAGCATCAACAACCCAACTGTCTAAAAGGCAAATAAACAATATGTACGCGTTAATGAATAAATCTAAAACCGTTTCAATCGCAACACTTTTAACGCTAGCAGTAGCGCAACAAGCAGGTGCAGCAACGATTTCTTTTGGTGGCCAAGCGGCGACTGATGGCTCGAACAAAACCAGCTTAAATGTAAACGCTAACAACACGATTACCTCAATTAGTGATGGTTTTTTCGTTTCTACTTTTGATACAGCAACGGCAATACCAGGTATCCCTGGTGGTGGCGACACACAATATAACGTAGCGGGTAAATCTGACGGTTGTGCGATTAACTCACCGCTGGCTATTTCCCCAAGTGACGTGAACGTATTAAACGTTAGAAAAGGCTCTGATGGTAATGTTGCAGCGGCCCCTGCAGGTGATACCACCTGTTACGCTTATACCACTCCTACAACAGTGGGCGTAGCAAGTTACGTAGATATCGACTACAAAGACTTTTTAGCTAATATTGGCAATATATCGCCAAACTTAGCCAACTCAAGTATCAACTACTTGGGTTTTTATTGGGGTTCAGTTGATGCGTACAATTCGTTTGAATTTTACTCCGATGATGTATTAGTCGCGCAAATTACCGGCCCTGAATTACTGGCTCAGTTAAATGGTAAAGCGGGTGATCAGGTAGCTGATTCATCTAACGTGTATGTGAACATTAACTTTAGCTTTGATGAATCTTTTAACAAATTCCGCGTAATTACCTCAGGTATTGCAGGTGAATTTGACAACATCGTAGTCGGCTTGGATCAACGCCCTGTTTCAGCTCCAGCAAGCCTAGCATTTTTAGGTTTGGGTTTGTTAGGTCTGGGTTTAGGCAGAAGATTTAAGAAATAAATCCTCCTTTAACTCGCAATGTAACGTTTAAAAGCCGGTTCGCCGGCTTTTTTGCTATTCAGTCACTCGAACGACATAACCCTATTTCGATTGTACATGGAGGGTACTTAAAATAGCGTAATTTCAGACGACTCAAGAACCAGGCCTGTGTCATAGTCGCTGAAATAAAGCTCTTGTATGTACCGTTCATTAGTCACTTCTAGCATATCCCCAAAACCAAAAATATCATCACCTAAGTAAATTTTAACGTCTTCAATAGATAAGCCTTGCTTCAACTTGCCTATTTGCCACGGAGAATCAAACTTTAGCTGCGTTTTAGAAAATGCAGAATCAAGTAAATACACTTTATTTAATTCCTGTCCTTTAATATCGAGCACGATATGATTGTCCATGATTAACATTGTACTGTCTTTGTCACTGCGCACTAATCCTAACGCTTGGGACTTCAATGTTTGAATATCCATTTTATCGCCTTTAAGTTCGATAAATTTGGAAAGCATGTCAGTGGCGCTTTGGTTGGTTAAAATATTTAGTTTATCAACGGTAAAATTAGCGTTTGATAGGGCATAAAACGTCACACCATATTCCGGTAGCTCGTTTAGCACAACTCGATTGGCTACACCTTGCAGCGTTATCAAAAGACCCTCTTGCTTGATGCGAACAAAATGTCGAGGATCTTGTTTAGTCTCTAATAATAATGCGATATCTGTCATTGGCATATTCAATTTAATATTGTCTAAAATTTGCCAATTTTGAAGCTCGAAACGTCGGTCAAACTCCATCATACTTAAGAGCTCATTACTCAACCAAACATTCTGATTTGTAACGCTGATAAGCTTGTCATTATGAAAGGTTAGCCAGAAATCGCGACCGTAAGAAACAACTTTACGTTCGCCTCCTAGTTTAAATACCCCTGTAGGCGTGCCAAAGTGTTGCAACATTTGCTGATAAGTGCTGTTAAGCGGCAAACCGAAAGCGCCTTGCGTGAAGTTTACCGTTTGGGATGTTAACGCAGGCGCAGGATGCTGACTCTCAATGTCATAGGTAATAATATGTTGAGCATCAGCCAAAATATTGGATGAGAAGTTTATAGCTCGTTTCTTTAAGCCGTCTTCGTCAAACGGGGTGGCATTTTCAGATAACGGCGCACCAATATAACAATTATTCACCAATTGGGCTTTGAATGTTACCCGATTTCTAGTGATACGAGTTTCTGTAGTTTTATCATCTAAGTAAGTGGATTTTTCGGTTAGGATTGCTCCGTCGGCACCTTTTTCGCCTGCGAGCTGTAAAATATCTTCAATCACACTAAGTCGCGTTTTATCTAATGACTCTTCCCGAGTACTCCCGGGTGAAAAGCGCAATCTGCCGCTAACATTAATAGTATCGATAACGTCATAATCGCAATCAGGGTAAAATTGAAATAATTTGACCTCCGTAGAAAAAGCAACTTTTGGGAATATTAACAAGCTGATATTAAGTAAAACAATAGTGCTTTTAATCATATAAATCCTTGTGTTGACACTATGTAACGAGCTTACTGCTAATCTTTCTTTCGCTTATAATTCAACCTATAACAGGTAATTAGCAGCCCTTTATACTGTGAACAGTGTCGGGTAATAAAACTCACAATGCAATTACTCATTATTTTCAGTTAATTGGAATTCACGATGCTGTTGCTTGATGTAAAGGTTACTTGAAGAGCCATGCAGCGGTGCTTAGTATTGCAGGGTAGATCAACGAGCTACTGATAAAAAAGACTAAATATTTTAGAGCGCACCTTCATTAAAACAGAGTAAGAAAACAACCGTTATAATAATCGTCCCAAAATTAACTCGCGGCATAAGCCAATCGGAAATACGCCTTAGTAATGCATAGGTTACGCATGTTCACATATTTGAACATGCGACATAAGAATATTTGGTTCTATTAGAATGCTGAGCTATCAGGCTGCGTATCGTAAACAAATCAAACAATAAAGCGGCTGACTTCCTCATCTAATAATTTTGCCACTGAGCCCAACGTACAGGCACTCTTTTTTAACAACGCTGCATTTTCGTTAGTGCTCAGGTAGGTTTGCTGAATATTAATGATATTTCTATTCACTTCATCTACGGTCGCTGACTGCTGCTCAGTCGCCGCTGCATTTTGTAAATTCATATCACTGAGCTGCGATGACTGACTGGTGATATTTTCTAATTGAGTGAGTACGCCTTTAAATCCAACAACAGTTTGGTTGGTTGATTCTTGACTATTTAGCATAGCTTGAACGGCTTGTTTACTGCGGCTTTGTAATTGATCTATCATGCCCTTAATACGTGCTGTAGACTCCGCTGTTTTTTTTGCTAGAGAGCGGACTTCATCAGCAACAACGGCAAAACCACGCCCTTGTTCACCTGCGCGTGCGGCCTCAATAGCCGCGTTTAACGCTAATAAATTAGTTTGATCCGCCACGCCGTTTATTACATCTAATATACTGCCAATTTCATCACTGTCATCGGCTACCAACTGAATAATATTTTTTGATTGATCAATCTCACTGGAGAGCTTAGTTACCTTTTCACTCGCTTCATTGACGAGCAGCTCGCCGTTATTTGCAGCGTCATTCGCTTGTCTAGACTTATCAGCCGTACCCGCGCAGTTGGCAGCAACTTCTTGTACAGCGGCTTCCATTTCATTAATGGCAACCGCCACTTGTTCGGTCTGGCTTAAACCTGAGCGAACCTCTTGATCTACTGTGTTAGTGATAGTCGATATTTCTGATACGATTTTGACAAGATCATGACTGGCATTGCGTACATTGCTGGTGAGTGATGCAACATGTGTCACCATTTTATTGAAGTCGATGGCTAAAATACCTAGTTCATCCATGCTGAATTGCTTCGCTCTGGCGGTAAGCTTCGACTCTTGCTGCACTTCCATCATTGCTTTTGAAAGTGAACTGATTTGTTTGCTAATTTGACGTATCGATATAAAACTCAGGGTTAAACTAATGATTAATGTCAGCGCAGATAATGCAATAAGCCACTGTAAGTTACTCATCGCTTGCGCTTCAGCTCTATCGATAGAAGACAGTAATTCATCGGCTAATAAATTTTCAAATTCTTTCAGTTTATTGATCCGTCCTGTGGCGACCTTAAACCAGTGCGTTGCCTCAATACCAAAATCATCCAATTGTTGCAGGGCAACATCACGCAAACGTTCGACTTCATCAACATCTTGCCCTGCAACGATCTCTTGATAAGACTTTGCTTGTTTTTCAGAAGCGAAATCCAAAAACACATTCATGTATGTGATTTGCTCGGATAGCAGCGTAATGAATTTGATGTAGTCACCACTGGCAAACTGCCCTGAAGAAAACGTATTGCTTAGCACAGCTCGTTCGATACCTGCCCGCTCTTTACTTTGCAAGAAATTCAAATAAGCAGAGGTCTGGTTACTGATGCTTGGTTGATCAATATTCGCAGAAATAACACTGCTAATGCTCAACAATAAGGCATTCGTTGTGGTGTAATAACCAATGGCTTCACCCACGGGAACAACTTGCTGGCTAATGCGTTGACGCATATTATAAAGTTTTTTAAGGCGCTGAGTTAAAGATGTTAGAAGTGTAGAAAGGCGTGGATCGTAACGCTCACTTTCAAGCTGTTCAACAAACTGCTGATACTTGTTTAGTTGCAGATCAGTTTCGTTGTGCTGAGTATTTAACGCAGTCGAAAATTGTCGTCCTTTTGAACCAAGGTACCCTGCTGAAAACCCTCGCTCCTTTTGTAATTGATGGACTAATTGACTAGCTGCCGTAGCTAAAATACCTAATTTCTGTGACTTGTGCATGCTACTGAGCACCTGATAGTTTTTAAGCACACCGTTTAAAATAAAGATTAATGCGATAATTAATGGCGTTAATGCTATTAAAAGCAGTTTGTATCTAATTGATAAATCTTTAAAAAAAGTCATCTAAATCCTTTCAGTCCACTCAGAACAAAAAATTATATTCTTGGAAACTACAATCCGAAAAATTATATATTAATCAAAAAGACCACTAAACTACGCACGTCCTACGTATTAAAAACCGTGTCGACGCAGTTCAACGTAGACCAGTTTTGTGAAAACAGTTAACTTATAAACCAAGCAGTTAGTTAACGTTTCAAATATAATCGATAGAAAAAATCGACACGACTAAAATTAGGTAAGAGTCATACATCAACGCGCTTATCTTACCTAAACAAGCATAATCGTTCGTTTTCATGGCTGCTAAATTTGGGTTCTAATTTTATATCGGCTAACTCTGCAAATAATTAACGATGCCCTTGACACAAAACTAAATTCACCAACGTGCTGACCCTACACAGCCAAGTCATATAGGTTTCGGCTAAAACGCCTGACGTGCTGGATCAACCTTGAGGATCATTGCTAAAATAATTCTCTGTTCGCATCACCACGCTCTTGATTAGGAAGACAATTTGCAACTACCAGATGTAAAAGTACTGGCTGGTCCTATTTTAAAAAAGTTGACGGTCAACGAGGTCACTTTATGGTTAGTCACAACTCAGCCTGTTAGCATATCCGTCACGTTGACGCCCGATGGGCAAGAAGCGCAGACGTACAATCTTAACCAGGACAAAAGTGACAGCGAAATTGTGAGTAATCCTGAACATAGATGTATCAAGTCAGGCGAACACCTCTATATTCATTTGATTCACATACGTCTTACCACCCCTCTGCCAGCGGATTGTTGGATTGGTTATCAATTAGGCTTTACTTGTATAGATAGCACATCGATTAAACTGACAGATTTACTCACCGACATTTGTTACCCACATAGGTCAACACCCGGCTTTGTAATTCATTCTCGCTTACGAAAAATTCTCCATGGGTCGTGCCGAAAACCACATCACGACAGCCCAGACGGGTTAGTGATTGCTGACGAACTACTGGCAGAGATAGGTGGTGACGTAACGCAATGGCCAAGTTTATTGATGATGTCAGGGGATCAAATTTATGCAGATGATGTAGCTGCCCCAATGCTAACAGCCATTCACAGTGTTATTCCCACATTGGGTATCGCTAATGAGACATTTACTCAATCAAATGTGCCTGACAGCCACGCGCTGCACAATGCGCAAGCCTTATATAATAAGCGAGTGAAAATCTTACCTAGTGATGCTAGCAGCCAGACACTGCGTATACCGCTGTTCAAATCCGCAGAAAAACCGGTGTTTACCACGGTACATGCTAATAATCACCTGCTCTCGTTTGCAGAAATGATAACCATGTACTTGCTTTGCTGGTCACCCGAGTGCTGGAGCATGGCAAGTACTGTTATGCCTCAATCAATCGATGAGCAAAACATGGCGAGTTATCAAGCGGAACTGGTCTTAATCGAACAATTCATCAGCGGATTAAATCGCACTAGACGCGTAATGGCGCATTTAGCTTGCCCCATGATGTTTGATGATCATGACGTTACGGATGACTGGAATTTGACCGCAAATTGGGAGCAAACAGCCTATGGCAATGCGTTTTCAAGACGCATTATAGGCAATGCTCTAATGGCCTATTTATTGTGTCAAGGTTGGGGGAATGCTCCTGAAAAATTCAGTGATGAGTTACTCGATAATATCCAACTAAGCCTGAACAATTTGGGCGCTGCACAACACAATCTGACTATCGATCAGTTATTAGATTTCGAGCAATGGCATTATCATTGGCCCACTTCCCCTAAGTTATTGGTACTTGATACGCGTACTCAACGTTGGTGGTCGGAATCTAATTCAAATAAACCGTCAGGCTTGATGGACTGGGAATCGCTAACCGAATTACAACAAACTCTTATTAACGAACCGGCCGTGGTATTGGTTTCCCCTGCGCCTATATTCGGAGTGAAGCTTATCGAAGCCATACAAAGGGTGTTTACACGATTGGGGAAACCTTTGATGGTCGATGCAGAAAATTGGATGGCCCACCCTGGTAGTGCCAATTACTTATTAAATTTATTTACCCATAGGCAAACACCGCAAAACTTTGTGATCTTATCCGGTGATGTGCATTATTCGTACGCTTATCACGTGAAAATAAAACGCCGACGTAACAGCCCGGATATTTGGCAAATTACCAGTAGCGGCCTTCGCAATACCTTCCCCGAAAATTTGCTCAACTGGTTGGACCGATTAAATCGCTGGTTATACGCGCCCTACTCACCGTTAAATGCCTTTACCAAACGACGTAACATGCGTGTTACGCCGCTTAAGCCTTCACACGCCTCTGCCGGTGAGCGTTTGGTTAACGGTTCGGGCATCGGTTTGGTTGAGTTAGACGAAGCCGGCAAACCTGTTCTTATTAGCAAATTACTCGCAGATGAGCAAATTCATTTCATTTTAGATGACTGAGTATTCAAGCAAGCTAAAAGTGAGAATTAACAACGCTTAGTGCGGCTCACTTAAAGGTATTTTGACACGCCTTCAGGCTATTGATGGTTTACCCTAAACTTCAAGAAGACGACCCTTTAGTGAGCAGTTGTTTCACATGGGGTAAAAGGCGCCACTTTAAGTGTAAATGGCTAAGAGATTACAGCAGTCTAAGTCGGTCAGTACGCTAAAATTGAACGTCAATGGCAGGCGGCCGATGACATCCTATTACATATGCCGATGCATATTCAATTCGTTGAAGGCCAACCTCCCATAGAAAAAGTGCGCAACCAAGCCGCTGTTAAACGTGGCCCATTAGTCTATTGTATCGAAACGCCTGATATCCCCGAGCAAAGCGGTATTCTAGATATGTATATTGGTTCAGACTCTGATTTGAAAGCCAATTACAGCGATGATGTTCTGGGTGGTATGACCACCATTTCAGCAGACTTGTTAGTGCGTAAAGACAGCACTCACGAAATGTATAATAAGATAGTAAAACCCCAGTGGGACGCTATACGTACTGAATTTGTACCCTACTACGCATGGAGTAACCGAGGTACGGCAGAAATGACAGTATTCTTACCTATCATTTGGAAGTAACCGTAAATTAATAGCCTTAGGCAGGTGTCTGCACAGCAATTGTGTGGCCCTGTCTTAGCATTTTGCCTAAATGAAAAGTACCATTCGCGTTATCAGCGCTAGCAAGATAAACGCAAATGTCACCTCAGTAGATGAGCGCAGATGCGTGCTTAATTTAATTCTACCAAGTAGTGATATTTATCACTGCGACAACGACTCACACGATATTCCATCGGCTTGTCATTCAACGATTGCGCGATACGGATGACTTCCAACAACGGATCGCCTAGTTTAATATTTAAGATATCCACATCGTTTGGCGTGGCTAAGTCCGCTTTAATACTATCGCGAATAGTGTGTACCGTAAGATTAAAATTGGTTTGATAGAAATGGTATAAAGTATGAGGAACTTCTTTTTCATCAAGCAACGCCTTAAACCATTTGTGTGGTAAATATATGGTTTCAGCAATACAAAATTCATTGTCCAAAATGCGCCTTCTGCTCAGTACAATCACCTTATCTTTAGGATTAAGCAATAATGCTGTTGCTACTTTTTTACTTGCTGTTTGCGTTGAAATAGCCAGCAACTCAGCTTTGGGTAACTCAGGGTTTTTACCGTCTGCAATCAAAGGGTAAAATCGATAAAGACCATGATGACCAGTATGTTCAGAAACAAAGGTACCGATACCTTGGCGACGGGTTAGAATTTTAGCACTGGTTAGGCTATTCAATGCTTTACGCACAGTACCTTGGCTTACACCAAATTCACTGGCAAGTTGGAACTCGTTGGGCAGCATCTCACCTGGCTTCCAGCGTTGCTCTACTATCAGCTGAGTGACTTGTTCTTCAACCTGTTTGTATAACGGTTGGAAAGCCAAGCCCGGGCGGCTAAGTTTGTTGTCGAAGCGATTCTCATTCATATACGGCAAATTTAGTAAAACAAAATATAAGAGTAATATTAACTGTGTATCTTATACAAGATAATATCTATTCGTTTACATTAAAGTTTATTTTTTATCAATTTGGTAGTGATACATTGGCAATATTTCAGCTCTGCTTGACAATTTTTTAAGAATTTTTTCAATAACTTAAAATTCCCCAACCTATATACACCAGCCATCTAAGTAACTTTCCCGCAACAATGATTGACAATAAATTAACACTGCTATAACTTATATCTTATATAAGATTACATTGTTTAAATACGTTATTCAAAGCTAATTGTCGTGTTTAACCTTAGTCATGCCATTATCACCAGTGAGAAAAATTCATGTCTGAAATAGCGTCTACATTTGATGTTACCGCTCCAAATTGGAATCAAATAAAACAAGCCAATATCACTGGCCAAGCCAGCTTATCAACTGATGGCAGTATAGTGTTGTCGACCTCAGAGGGTAATTTACAGATTGCTTTTCATACCTTTGGAGTGCGCCTACGTATCGGTGCAAGCGGTCAACCTGATTATGGTTTACTCGTTACAACACCCGATATTATCAACGCAGATATCGTTAACGGCGATCAACAAACGACGCTTATCGCAGGTGACAGCAAGTTAGTCATTGGACACTCCCCTTTCACGTTTGAGCTTATTCAAGACAACAAAACAGTACAACAATCTGCCAACGATGGTCACTTTGTCCGTCGTTACCGCTTACCACCATTAGCAAAAGTTGATAAAGGTTGGTTGATGAGCCTAGAGCTGGCCACCGAAGAAGCCGTATACGGTTTGGGCGAAAAGTGGGGCAACTTGAATAAACGCGGTCAACTCGTGCGCTCCTATAATCACGATGCTCTTGGTGTTAATGCTGAAATTTCATATAAAAATACGCCATTTTGCTGGAGCCCAAATGGCTGGGGTATATTTGTTCATACGCCTTCACCCGTTACCCATGCAGTCGGTTATGCCACTTGGTCACAACGCGCCTATGGCGTGTTGGTAGAAGATGAAACCTTGGACATATTTATAATGCACGGTGACGACGGCAACGCCATGATCAACACCTACACTGACTTAACAGGCAAAGCACCCACACCGCCAGTATGGAGTTTGGGTGTTATTTTATCCAAGGCCTATTACAAAGACGTACCTGAATTGTTGGCTACCGCAAAAGACGTACGCGATCACAAAATGCCATGCGATGTTATCACTCTTGACGGTCGTGCTTGGCAAGATACCGATACGCGTTTCGCGTTCGAATGGGATCCCAAACGTTTTGACGATCCTGCGGCTGTGATCAGCAAACTTAAAGCCGATAATTTCAAAGTCTGTATTTGGGAATACCCTTTAGTATCAGTACAGCATCCCCTGTTTTCCGAAATGGCCAAAAAAGGTTGGTTGTTGAAAGACAAGCGCACCGGTAAAGCTTACCAATATAAATGGGATATGAGTGCCTTTGCCGAAGTCCTTACCCCTTTACCAGAATCTGGTATTGTCGATTTCACGCACCCTGATGCTTATGCTTTCTGGTTAGCGTCACACAAACCGCTTTTTGATTTAGGCATAGACATGATCAAAGCTGATTTTGGCGAGCAAGTAGAAGACGACAACATGTTAGCTTACAATGGTGACTCTGGTAATCGTCTGCACAATGTGTACAGCTTTTTATATAACAAGTGTGTGTACGAAGCGGCTGAGAAATATTCTAAAAATGGTCCCTTCTTATTTAGCCGTTCAGCTTGGACTGGGTCCCAGCGATTCCCCAGTCAATGGGGGGGCGATCCACAGGCAGATTGGGGCGGATTAGGTGCCAGCATACGTGGCGCGTTGTCTTGGGGGTTATCCGGAGCTCCATTTTTTGCCACTGATGTCGGCGGTTTCTATAAAGATACACGAGACCAAGAACTCTTTATCCGCTGGTCTCAAGCTGCTGTGTTTAGTGCCCATATGCGTTTACACGGTATTGGCCAGCGTGAACCTTGGAGCTACGGCGTTGAAGCAGAAGAAGCGGTAAACCAAGCACTGGTACTGCGTTATCGTTTACTACCTTATATATACAACGCCATGCAACAAGCGACTCAGACGGGTGTGCCTCTGATGCGAGCGATGGCATTGGCCTTTCCAAAAGATAGGTTGGCTGGTGCATTCGAACTGCAATTTATGTTCGGTGATGACATGCTTATAGTGCCTTGTTTAAAACCCGGCGGCGACGTGGAATTTTATTTGCCAGAAGGTGAGTGGCAGCGCTTTCCGAGTGAGCAAACCTACCAAGGGGGCAAACCCTATAACTTAACTTTAGGGTTGCAGGAAATGGCCGTGTTCGTACCTAAAGGTAAACGTATCCCCTTAGGTCCCGATGTTGAACACACCAATGCATTAACAGATCAAAAACCGCAAATAAGCCACTACTGGCCTAAATAATGCCCCACGCAGCCGGAGAACATCTCATGCAAAATGCTGTCAGTCGTGGATTATTGGCATTCAATCGTCCGCTAGGTAAGGTCAATTACGCGGTCAGTTCGCTGGGTAAAAACGTTGCAGGCGCCTTATTGGCTGCCATGTTACTCATGATATTAGCTCAAGTATTTTATCGTTACGTTCTAAACGATTCATTGGCCTGGACCGAAGAGCTCGCTAAGTACCTTATGGTTTGGGTAGCATGTTTGGTCGCGCCATGGGCTTATCGTGAAAATCTAAATGTATCGATTGAGATGTTCGCTGATGCATTACCGGATGGATTGCGTCGCACGACTGAAGTCATTATTACCGTTTTGGTTATTATGATCAGCGCAATATTTTTTAAAGAAAGCGTTGCATTTTGGCAAGGTGGTCTAGAAATCTATGCTTCGTCAATCCCCATCAAATTAGCCTATTTTTATGCGTGTGCACCTTTAATGTTTGCTGCCTTATTTATGGTCGCTATTGAAAACTTGATCAAACAACTTTTTGCCCGACACTACCTCACCGAGCAAACCATCCCCCCCATGGAAGTCGAATAATATGTCTATCAGTTACTTTTGGGTGTTCATTCTGTTGCTAACCGCTGGAACGCCTGTGGTGTTCGCGCTGCTAATTGGCCCGGGTGTAAGCTTAATGCTTGATGGCAACCAAGTGTTTTTCTCAGCCTTGTTAACGCGTTTATATTCTGGGATGAATTCATTTCCTCTTATGGCTGTTCCTTTTTTCATATTGGCCGGCGAGTTAATGAATCAAGGCGGCATCACCCAATCCATTGTGCGCTTTAGCCAAACTTTGATTGGTCATTATCGTGGTGGTTTAGCCCAAGTAAATATCTTGTCATCTGTGCTTTTTGCCGGTCTGTCAGGCTCTGCGGTAGCTGACACCTCAGCGTTAGGTAAAATGCTGATCCCCGCGATGGAAGAAAATGGCTATAGCCGCCGTTTCGCCGCAGCTGTGACAGCTGCCTCATCCGTTATCGGGCCAATTATTCCACCATCAGGGATCATGATCCTGTACGCGTTTATCATGAACGTCTCCGTTGCCGGTATGTTTTTAGCTGGCATCACCCCAGGGCTGCTGATTTGTGCTGGTTTAATGATAGTGACTAGCCGTATCGCCAAAAAGCGTAACTACCCTGTAGCCAACCAGAAAGCCACTTGGTATGAGCGTGGCAGTGCCCTTAAAACGTCATTTTTGCCCTTGTTAACACCGGTTATTTTATTGGGCGGTATTGTACTGGGCGTATTTACCCCAACCGAAGCGGCAGCGGCAGCGGCTGGTTATGCGCTGATTATTACCTTGTTTGTTACTAACACTCTTAAGTTTGATAAATTACCGCATATATTGGTGAATGCGGCCGTGCAATCAGGAACCATATTATTGCTCGTTGGCTCAGCGGTAACGTTCGCGTGGATCATAACCGTATCAGGAATGGCTGATACGTTGGCCGAACAAATCGTCGGTATTACCGACAATGTGTTACTGCTGCTGCTTATCATCAACCTGTTCTTATTCGCCATCGGCATGTTTTTAGATGCCGGGCCCGCAATCTTAATACTCGGGCCCGTTTTTGCGCCTATTTTTATCTCGTTAGGTATCGATCCCTTGCATTTTGCAGTGATCATGTGCGTTAACTTGACAGTGGGTTTGGCAACCCCGCCCATGGGATTGGTGTTATTTGTTGCAGCTTCAGTATCTGGCGAAAAGACCGAAAACATTGCCTATGAGATGCTGCCCTTCTTGGCAGTAGAAGTTCTGGTGATTTTCATTATTACCTATTTCCCAGCGGTCACTATGACCTTACCTCGTCTTTTTGGGTTTGCTTGATATGAATACAAAACGCCTTGTTTTATTAATCGTTTATGCCCTCATTGCCGTTGCTAGCATCGGCGGTATTGTAAACTCTAACTCTGATCGCGCTGAATTTATCATCAAAGCGGCAATTCAAGCTTCGACTCAAGATGAAGACTACGTGGGATTATTGGCCTTTAAAGAATATGTCGAAAAAGCCAGTGAAGGCCGGGTGCAAGTTCAGCTCTATTCGTCAGGGCAATTTTGTGGCGGGGTACCTGAGTGCATCGGTAACTTGCAAAAAGGCGTGCTGGAGATGTTTCCTACCACAGCAGGCGGCACAGGTAACTTTTTCGCTCCTGCACAAGTACTCGACTTACCATATGTATTTGATAACGATGCTCAAGCACAATGCGTATTAGCAGGGCCTATATTAGATAAGATGCGCACCACTGTTTTAGCACAAAATCTGCAAATTCGCTTAATGGGCGTTACCAACACGGGTGGCTGGCGTAACTTCGCTACCACCAGCAAAGCGATACATCATCCTGCTGATTTAGTCGGTCAGAAAATTCGTACTACGCCAGCAAAAATACAACAGGAATTAGTCCGCCAACTCGGTGCAAATCCGACGCCTGTTTCGTGGGCCGAGTTATATACAGCGTTGGCAACAGGTGTGGTCGAAGGCAGTAAGAACGGCATACAAGATATTATCGGAGCGAAGTTAGAAGAACATCTAAAATACATCGTGCTAGATGGCCACTCTTATATGGCGGCTTTGTGGTGGTTCTCAGAGCCCGTTTGGCAATCTTTACCTAAAGAGATTCAAAACATTATTGAGCAAGGTTTTGAGCATCAGCAAAAAGCCGCCAACGATCTAGTATTCAATCAAGAAGCAAACTCCTACAAATTATTTGAAAAAGCCGGAGGCACTGTTTATCGCCCCACCCTAGCAGAAAAACAAGCATTCAAAGAGGCGTCGGGGAATATGCGCCAATGGTTTGAAGATAACTATGGCAGTGATTGGTTACAGCTATTAACAACCTCAGTCGCGCAATGCGATGCGAACGCACCTTAACACTGTTACCAAATTGTATCAATTATAATTATACCCACTATTAGCCAGGGTTAACTTTAGGGTACTCCCCACCCTGAAAAGCCTTTTAAATAAGGCTTTCTGCGCTTCAATCCATTAATAAGCATTCATATCTTTCTTCAAAACCGTTTTAACAAAAAGATTGCAATTGATTAACTTTATGGTTAAATTTTGTCTATCTTTTGTCTTATATAAGACATCTAATGTATGACACAAGATGCCCTATAAGTCATCGCAATGACAGTTTCGCTCAACGAGAGAAATTACCTATAAACGAAGAATGGTAAGCCGAGACCATAAATGCACAATTTATTCATCGTCTGGACACACGATGAATGAAAGCTGGACTTACCCCTAAACAGAGATCGTGGAGAACACCATGTTACTAAAACCTAGCACACTACATTCAGGCATAACACGCGCACTCGCTATTGGTACGTGTATGACAATCGGCTTTGCTGCTAGCGCACAAGAAGCAGCGCCAGTTGAAGATAAAGGCTTAATGGAAAAGATTACCGTTACGTCGCAAAAACGCGTAGAAAACCTCAACGAAGTTCCCGTTGCCGTGTCTGTGTTACGTGAAGATCAAATTAACGCTGCGTTCTCTGCAAACATCGAAGGCCTACAAGCATTGGTGCCTTCTGTTAGCTTCCGTAAAGGTAACACCAACCGTAACTCTGCGATTACTGTGCGTGGTATCGGGACGATTTCATTCAGCGTAGCGGCAGAGCCAAGCGTATCTACCGTGGTTGATGGGGTTGTACTAGGCCGTTCTGGCCAGGCATTCGTTGATTTATACGACTTAGAGCGCATCGAAGTATTACGTGGCCCTCAAGGTACATTGTTCGGTAAAAACGCATCTGCAGGTGTGGTAAACATCACCACTAAACGTCCTACCGATGAATTTGGCGGCTCTGCCGAAGTGACCTTGTTTCAAGGTAATGAATATCGCCTAAAAACAAGTGTAACAGGTGCCCTAAACGATAATGTAAACGGTAGCTTAACCGTATTGAAATCTCAGTACGACGGCTACATTGACAATGTCTACAACAATGAAACGACCAACGGATACGACAAAGAAGGTATTCGCGGTATGCTAGATATTGATGCCGGTAACGATACCAACATCCTATTTATATTTGAAAATGTAAAGTCTAACGACAACTGTTGTGCCGATTTAGAACTGGCACCGAGCAATCGTTATCTTTCCTCTGATGCTGCACCAAATAGCACAGGCAATGGTGACCTAGATTTAGACCAACGTAAAATCGACCATGATTTTGAAACCCGCACCATAGATGAAACCACTGGGTTCTCTGTGCAAGTAGACAAAATGATTGGCAATCACGAATTTACCTCCATCACTGCTCACCGCAGCTGGGACAACACCGAATTCCGCGAAGGTGATTTCACCTCAACCACGGGCTCTATTCCATTACCTGTTAACTTCGGCAGTGTGCCTGACGGTGGCGTTGGATTTCAGCTTCACGATACGGGTGTACAAAACTGGAAACAAACCTCTCAAGAGTTCCGTATAGCGTCTCCTGTTGGCGGTGACTTTGATTACCAATTGGGTGCATTCTGGTGGACACAAAAATCAGAGCGTAACTTTACCCGTGATGCCAGCTGTCAAAATAACGGAGGTCAATTCCCAGCGGCAATTGGCACGTACCTGACCGAGAGCCTTGGCGTAGCTGACCCATCTGAAGCACAGATTAATCAATTTATCGCTGATGAAAACTTAAGCTGTAATGCAAACGATATCGTTGGTGCAACCGCCTTCATGCGCACACAGTTCGATAATTGGGCATTGTTCGCTGATGGTAAATACCACATTAACGACGACTTACGTTTGTTATTCGGTATTCGCTACACTGACGATGAGGTGAGCTACTCACATGACCGTCGCAGTAACGACGAATACCAACGCACAGGTGTTGGCGTACGAAGCTTTGAAACCGATTATCAAGGTGAAACTGATGAAACCAATGTATCAGGTAAAATTGGCGCACAATACGACTTAACTGACAGCAGCATGGCGTATTTCACTTTCTCGCAAGGTTACAAAGGCCCAGCGTTCAACGTGTTCTACAACATGGCCGATGCTGATGCACTACCCATTGATAAAGAAACATCAGATGCGTACGAGTTAGGGTATAAATACGCGAGCAATAACTTAATATTTAATGCCGCAATCTTCAGAACCAACATCGATGGTTTCCAAGCGAATAACTCAGAGTTGCTTGATGGCGTAACGATCACCCGCCTAACTAACGCAGGCTCGGTTACGACCCAAGGTATTGAGTTTGACGTTATGTGGCAGGCAACCGATAACTTCACCTTAACCGGTGGCCTATCTAAAGTTGATGCTGAAGTCGATGAGTTCAAATGCCCAGTGACTGATGCAAACTGTACGGGTCGCTCTGGTGCAGATTTACCTTTCTCACCTGATCTTAAGTACTCAGTGACAGGCGAATACCTATGGGAGCTAGATAACATGAACGTAATCTTAAACAGCTCTTATGTATACACAGACGAGATGTACGCGGGCGCCCCTGGCGGCACAGCAACAGCAGTAGACTTGTTACCAGACTACGGCATATTAAACGCGAGCTTGGCCTTCTCATTTAACGATGACGCATACCGCATCAGCCTGATCGGTAAAAACTTAACAGATAAGAGCTATGTGACCACCTACAGTGGCGATAACTTCCGTTATCAAATCCCACGTGACGCAGACCGTTACTTCGGTGTGCAGTTACGCGCAAACTTCTAACCTTCTCTGAGAGTTAGTATGTGTAAAGGGTGCCTTTTGGGCACCCTTTTTTATGCCTGTATCAATATTTCTTACATTTATTGCGCACAAATTTAAAACAACTCTTTAATTCCATTGGCTGCTAGGGTAAGTTTATTTATAATCCGCTTTTACTTATTCTACATACGAGTCATTAGCCGATTAAATTCAAAGTAGTTAGCTTTAAACTGTGTTCTCCTCGCGGTTTATTCTGTGAGTGCTGAAGCACCTAAATTGATATGGCATTGCCATATTGTTACTTTTTATTGATGATCTATTAGTAAATTATGAAATTTCATATTCAAAAGCATTTAGAGTCGTTCTTAGTTAAAGAACGTGTACCAACGGAATACAGAAAGTTAGCCTTGAGTTGTGAATCACATCTTGAAGACACCTGCACCTTGATTACCTTCCCTCACGATCGTAAAAACGTAGTGAAAAGCAGTTTAGTGCACAAAGCGCTGACAAAGCTGGGGGAATTGTCTGATCAAAGCTTAGTGGTGATTGGAGGCTGTTTTACAGCTGAGTCTGTCGAGCTATTGAATGAAGTTGATGCGGTGATATTATCGCTCTCGGAAGGGCACTGGACCGATGCCAGCAAAGGCCACTCTCACGCACATTACGATTAATGCGCTAGGCGATTTGCACTGAGAACGAATAAAAGCGACTACCTATTAGTCGCTTTTTTGTTGATCTAGCTAGCTTATTTGGCTAACCGCAGCATGAGGGCTTGGGTTTATCTTCACCTTTGAGTATTGCTCTGGACTCTTGAACAATTTTCACTGATGACTGCACGATCACTAATGCGATAATAGTACCTATAACTAAATCTGGGATCGCTGAATCTAACCACACAACCAAACCTGCAGATATAATAACACCCACGTTAGCTATCATATCGTTACGTGAACATATCCAGCTGGCACGCATGTTGATATCGCCAGTGCGATAACGAGACAACAAAATAAAGCAGAATAGATTCACTGCCAATGCAAGCAAAGAAATCCATAACATAATGCCCGTTTGCGGTTCACTGCCTCCCACCAGTCGCATTACCACGTCGATCAATATCAACCCAGCAAGCACCAATTGTAAACTCCCATTAAATAATGCCGCCTTAGCTTTATACTGAATGGCCTTTCCAACTGCATATAAACCCACCATATACACCATGGCATCGGCAAGCATATCTAACGAATCGGCCATTAGTCCGCTTGAGTCACCTAACCAGCCGGCAATGAATTCCACGAAAAACATGCCACCATTTAATCCTAATACCGTCCATAGTAACGTTCGCTGTTCTTTATCTTGGGCATTTACGCCGCAGCATTCACTCATTGGATCCTCGTTACTTTGTAATTGAATAAGCGTAGAATAAAGCTTCCAGCTACAGGAAGGTCAACCGGTTATGCAAATAAAACAACTCGCCAGTGTTACTGGGGTCAACGCTAAGACCATTCGGTATTATGAAGATATTGGTCTGCTACCTGAGGCAAAACGAGGTGACAACGGTTACCGTTATTATCGCGAACAAGACGTCTCATCGTTAAAATTTATTCGCCGCTGCAAAGAGTTGCGTATGCCTCTGGCTGACATAAAAAGATTGGTTGCTGTGCAAAGCGATGGCAATGCGCCTTGCGCGCAAGTCGATGCGCTGATTTCCCAGCAACTTGAGCAAATACGCATCGCACAATATGAGCTACTGCAGTTAGAAAAAAACCTGCAAGCGCTGGCCAATTGCTGTGGCAACAAGCATATAAAAGACTGCGAAATTCTGCAGCATTTACGTGCTAACTAGCCATAAAAAGGCCCGACCACTGTAAGACCAGAAGTGCCGGAGACGGCTGGCGGTGATCACTGCAAAAGACGCGAAGACTATTAACCTTTCTATTACACAACAGGCTGAATCGGGACTAAGCCTATTGAGTATCATTTAGTTATTGAAGCCGTTTATTTAGATATAGAAGGCATCAAGTTCGCGGGCAAAGGTGCTCTACGGCCTGTTGTTCTTTCGCCATAGTTAGCACTCAAATAATCGAGTATCTGTTTCTCTTGAGGCAACGGCCACAGATTCTGCGTTTTTTGCATCCAGCGGATAGTCGTCAACCAGCGTTCTCGACTCATGTGGTTTTGCGTCACTAACTTAGCAGAGTGGCAGGCGGTGCAATTGGCTCGCACTATTTCAAATCCAGGTTTAATCACAAACCCAGAAATAGGATCGATTCCATTCTGTGGGACAGTAGTTACAGTAGTTTCGGCCATGGCGTTCGTGTAGCCCAACAGAGCAATCGTCAGTAGACCAAGTATTCGAAACCATTGTGCCTTTGAATCGCGACGTGTGAGAAGTGGTCTACTCATCATTACACCACTTGTACAGCAACGCGGTGACATGCGTTGTTCAAATAACCTTTGGGGTTCCACCCTGGCAATATCATCGGCTGACTCACACCGTCACTATCGGTTGCCTTGGCCCATACTTCGAAGTACCCCTTAGTAGGAAATTGAATTTGGCTATGCCAATGTTGCCAAGCGTTACGATTCGCTGGTTTTTCTAGCGAAGCGGATTGCCAAGTTTGCCCGAAATCGGCGGAAATATGAACATCACTAACGACTTTGTCCCCTGCCCAAGCATGACCACGCACAACAAATTGATTTTCTTTTTTGTGGCTTTCACCGGATTTTGGATACGTTATCAAGGACTTAATCGGCATAGCGTGAATAATACACATATCTTCGGCTGCAACCTCACTACCAGGTGCTACCGGCTCACAAGGAACCCGATAGGCAGGCGCGGCCATTTTAGCGCCATCGTGTACTCGGTCTCGTATCACAATGCGCTCAAGCCACTTGCCTGAGGTCGATGCTGGCCAACCACCTATGACTAATCGTAACGGATGACCGTTCATAACCGGTATATCTGCGTCGTTCATGGCCCAAGCGATAAGGTTTTCATCTTCAAGCGCCTTGGCTATAGGTACGCCTCGTGAAATAGCGTCTTTAGTTGGGTCGCCACTGATATGGGTGTCTTTCCCGTAATAGCCTATGTAAACCGCATCATCTTTTATCCCCACGTCCTTAAGGACATCGGCTAATCGTACCCCTGTCCATTTGGGGCAGGCTACAGCACCTGTTGTCCATTGATTGCCTTTGGCCCCTGGACTAAACTCGGCTCGGCCATTGCCACCGCATTCCAACGTTATTTGATAACTGTGATGGGTAAATTTTTGCTTTAATTCGGCCAACGTGTATTGCTTGGATTCCTTGGCTGACTCCCCTTCGATGGTTAACACCCAGTTCGCCACGTCAATACTCGCTGGCGGAATACCATTGTTACGCACGAACATATTTTCTGCTTTGGTAATGTTGTCATCAAGCATATGAGCGGGTGTTTCGGCGTTGATCGGACGATCGTTTAATACCACCAGCCCAGCGCTTTTTCCGATAATCGTTGCAGGGCTATTCGTTTGAGCTAGGGCACTGGAGATCATGCCTGATGGCAGTAGGGGCGCGAGTAACGTCTGTGCCCCCGTCAATGCTCCAAACGTTCCTAAACCCAGCAAAAAACGTCGTCTGGATAAAACCCTGCGTTCATGGGAAGAACTAACAATTGGCGAAGTGCCAATGTTTGAATCATTGGATAGTGCCGATTGTACCTGAGCAGGAGAAACAGCAACCTTGCGCTGTGTAGGGTTCATGACATCACCTCATTAAGACAAATTTAAAGATAAGGAAGGCATACCAAGATCAATCCTGCGATCCAAACCGTTTCCAGCACAAGTAATAAAATGGGTTTAACGCCCACTGTCAGTAATTGGCTTAAATTCGATTTCATGCCAATAGCCGCAATGGCTATCACTAATGCAAAGCGAGAGATATCGGCCGATATTGTGGTCAATGCCTCGGGCAAGGCTACCATGCTATTAATGCTCATCAAAATAACAAAACCGATTAAAAACAAAGGAATACCTGGTGCTTTGGCATGACTGCTTTTATCAAGATTCATCCGCAGCACAAGTAATATACACACGACCACCGGCATTAATAATGCGACACGGACCAGTTTCGTTAAAGTTGCTAAAACACCTGTTTGTTCAGATACAGAATATCCAGCACCAACGACTTGTGCTACATCGTGGATAGTGCCACCAAGGAAGATACTGGTTGCGGTTTCATCTAGCTCCAACATTCCGGCGATAATAGGATATACCACCATGGCCATAGTAGATAAGGCCGTTACACCAATAATGGTTAATAATGTATCGCGGTCTTTATCTTTGCTATCAGGCAATACAGCTGATATAGCCATGGCCGCTGACGCGCCACAAATACCAACCGCACCCCCCGTGAGTACACCGAAGCGTTTTTGTAATCCAAACGCCTTAGCAAGAACCACTCCTAATAAAATGGTACTCATAATGGCAACGACTAATAATAAGCCAGTTTTCCAGCCTAACGCGACTAAATCACCAAAGGCTATACGTAAACCAAGTAACGCGACGCCGATCCGTAAAATAGTACTGGCCGTAAATTCGATACCCGTTTTACACTGGGTTCCATGGTGTAAAAAAGACATCGCAATACCCAATAAAAGAGCAAATAACATAGCGGGTGCGCCGTAATGTTCGCTCAGAAATAGCGCAGCCATGCCTACAATTGTCGCCACCATAATGCCAGGTAGCAATGTTTTTATTCTATCCATAATGATCACTACCTGACGTTAAGGCGAGCTATTCTCGGGAGTGTTATGCGACTAGTTCATGGCCAAAGCAACGAGTACTTCGCGCTTACGCTCTCCCGAGTATGGGCGACGTCCGTGCATGCTCATATAATTATCGACTAAGGCTACATCACCGTCCTGCCATGGCAGATCAAAGGTGTAGTCTTTAGCCAAATCTGTGGCGAGTTGCAACCCTTCAACGGGTATTGCACTGCCATCTCCAAAGGTAATAGCGCTAGATGGATTTTCGCGTACGCCTTTCCAGCCCATAAAGGCTGCAATAAGCTGGTTGTAAAACACTTCTTTGCCATTATCTAAAGTAACAACTGCCGGTAATACCGGCGTGGTAGCACGCAAGCCTCCGTCTTCAGTCCATGACCAGCTGTAACCTAGCTCTTTTAATTTTGCTTCTGCAGCTTCGTGACTTTCAACACTTAATGTACTTTTCCAACTACGCCCCTGACCCGATGCAATATCATTTTCATTTGGCATGTGTGTGGTGTACTTCAAACCTTTATTAATAAAATCTTCGGCTAATTTAGGTTCGCGAGCTTTAAGTTCCGCGAAAAGTAAATCAGAGCGACATAAAGGTGTAGCACCGCCCTCGTCGGCAGCTGTTTTGCAAAAAAAGAACACTTTGCTAGGTGAGATAGGCGTTTGCGCCATTTCATGATGCAAAAATATCTCAACGTGTTTTGGTGCCTCATTGGCCGTAAATACACGCTCAGTAAAGTTAATACGTACCGCGTTGGATAACGACTCTTTATAGGTAAAATTTGGGTAGCCAAAGGCATTCGAAAACTCATCAAACGTTTCCGCCGAATTAAGCGGAAAACCACGGAATAAAATGGCCCCCGACTCTTTAAGTTCGGCTTCCAAGGCAGCTTTATTGTGTCCTATCCAGGCGGCGCAATCATCCAACGTCTTTATTGAACCGTCGTTAAGTACTACCCGAGGAAAAACTGAATCACCGCTTTTTAGTTGATGCGGTACGTCAACATAATTAATCGCTTGTACTGACATGATTACACCCTAATCGTAGATTGGATAAAAAGTATTAAATGCCTCTTCACAGAAATGGCCTGGGTCATTAAAGCGACGATTGCTATTAAGGGCATTGATATCGTCCATTTCTTGTTGTGAAAGTTCGAAATCAAAGATGGCTAAATTCTCGGCCAATCGCTCAGGACGAGACGTTTTAGGGATAATCGCATTGCCACGCTGTACACCCCAACGAAGCACGACTTGTGCTGGCGTTTTACCCACACGCTGTGCGGCTGCTTTTACCACACTTTGCTCTAACACAGATTCAGCTGCGCCTGCCATATCTAGTTCAAGGTATGACAAGGCTCCAAGAGGTGAAAACGCGGTAACTTGAATATCATACTGATTGGCTAACTTCATCAGGCGTTCTTGGGTTAAATAAGGATGTGACTCAACTTGCAACATAGCAGGTTTAATTTTGGCATACGCCATCAAATCATTTAGCAGACCGGTATTGTAGTTACACACACCGATTTCTTTTGTTAAGCCTTTTTCAACGAGTGCTTCCATTGCTTGCCACGTTTGATAAAGCGGTACGGGGGCTAATTCCATTTTGGGATTTTCAGCACTTGGGTCAGTGATCCACTCTGGTGGATAACGGTCATCAAAAGCGACAAACGGTTGGGCAATCGGAAAGTGGATCAAATAAAGATCTAAATAATCAAGTTGAAGATCCGCCAACGAACGCTCTATAGCTTGTTGCACATGCTCTTTTGCGTGATACGTATTCCATAATTTTGATGTAATCCATAAGTCTTCACGAGCACAAATACCTTCCTCTATGGCGCGCTTAATTCCTTGGCCAACTTGTACTTCGTTACCATAATCACATGCGCTATCAAGGTGGCGGTAGCCCGCTTTTATGGCCTCGTAAACGGCATCGGCACATATATCTTGTGGAATTTTCCAAAGGCCGAATCCGACTTTTGGCATTTTGCTCTGGCTAAGTGACATACAATCATTCCTACTGTAGATGAATTGGGAAAATAATTTCAATGTTATATCTTATATAAGACATAAGTTAAGGCACTGTGTGTTATTTGTCAAATAGTTGTGTGCGAGATAAACAGTCAACACAAATATAAATTCGTAAGCTATTAATTTAAAAGAATTTAGTATGTAAGCGATGAGGACATAAGTTGTAAATATAAGGTTAACAACAGCTTGATTATCGAAATGAACTTGCTCCTAAAGCGATGCATGTCACTACTGATTGAGAAGTTCTCGTAACTTTCGCTCGGCAGTCTGAGCGGGGGTTTCTTCTTGGTGAAAATCCGCGGCTCGAGTATCGCCGTCTTTATTATCCTCATCGGTTAAACTTGAAATAACCTGATTATTCGGTTGTTTTTCGACAGGCGCCTCGTCACCAAATAAGGCAGCCAATTGTGCTTTTGCCTCACGCTGCTTGTTCAACTTAGCGTCATCAAAGGCTCTGCTGGATAACGCATAATACTCACAAAAGTTAGCCCGCTCTTTATCTACTATGTATTCGGCACGTTCTTCATCGCATCCAGTGCGATTAGAAGCATCAAAATAGACGCACATTTTACAGGCGTGTATATCGCTTCGACACACACTGCATTCTTCGCGGCGCGAAACTGGGGTAATGATTTTAGGTAGATGCGTCCCGCATTGCCAACAAATAGCTGAGGCCATGACGTTTATACCTCTATATCAATAAATTTAGGATCATCTGACTTTTCCTTCAACAACGCTTTATCTTTTGATACTTGCTCTTTTGCCATCCGTTCTTCGTCTGAATGTTTATCAAGGTGCTTTGCTTGGTTTTGACGCTGGCGTTTTTTCTCTCTTGGATCGTCTTTATCCGGATGGTAGGGCTCATCATCTTCATTTATTTTGCGCAGTGCGTCTTTTTTATCAATCTTTTTAACTTTAAGTTCATCGTGAGCTATAGGCTCTTTGCCTTCACGAGGAAGTATCGAAAACAATAGATCACTGGTCATCAGTCTCTCCCTTATAATGTAGTTAGTCGTCATATCTTGGCTATCGACTACCTAAGCATCTTACCGCTTAGTCATTTATATGGATATCACTTACAGTTAGATACTTAACTGGCCCACTGGTTCATTTTACCCGGTTCGCAACCTAAACTTCCGATCAGTGCAAGTATTTATTCCAATCTGTACCAAAATAGGCCAATTTGAATTAGGCTTTTTAGCAGTAACTTATTCCTGTTTAACTTTGCAACAATTTTGTGTGAAAAGTTAGAGATTTACTATTGCATTAAGCAAGCCAATTAGCTAATGTTTGCGCCCTCAGTCGAATCACGGCCCAAGAATTACAATGTTTATCTCAATTACGCCAGTAAATCATCACCATCATATAGCATAACCTTTCAGGTTGGTGCTGGAAGGTCTATTGATTCCTTCCTGTGGCGTAACGATTAACAAGCCCTCGGAAGGAAACTTCCGGGGGTTTTTCATTTAAGGCATTGAAAAAAATTATAGTTCATGAGCATCGGCGAGATGACTTAACGCAAATGACAATAGGACGAGCAACTTATGAGTGACAGCAACAGATTACGTATCGCAATTCAAAAATCAGGTCGCTTAAGCGACGACAGTATTGCGTTATTAAAAGCCATTGGCGTTAAACTGCAAATTCGTGACCGCTTATTAATTGCTCACGCAACTAACCTCCCTATCGACCTATTGCGCGTGCGCGATGATGACATTCCAGGTTTAGTTATGGACGGCGTTGTTGATTTAGGCTTTATCGGTGAAAACGAATTAGAAGAAAAAATGCTTGAACGTCAAGCATCTGGCAAGAAATTCGAATTTAAAACCCTGCGCCGCTTAGACTACGGTGGATGCCGTTTGTCTATCGCTGTACCGAACGAATTTAACTACCAAGGTGTTCAGTCTCTTGAAGGCAAAAAGGTGGCCACCACCTATCCTTTCCTACTAGAGCGTTTCTTTAAAGAAAACAATGTCAATGCGACAGCTGTGATGCTAACAGGTTCGGTTGAAGTTGCTCCTCGCGCGGGTGTGGCAGATGCCATATGTGATTTGGTATCGACCGGTGCCACCCTTGAAGCGAATGGTCTGCAAGAAGAAGAAGAAATCTTTCAATCCAGAGCAGTACTGATTCAACGCGCAGGCGAATTACCAGAAGCCAAAGCGCAACTCGTGAGCCGCTTCTTGCCGCGTATCGATGGTGTTATGCAAGCAAAAGAAAGCAAATACATCATGTTGCATGCGCCTAAAACATACCTTGAACAAGTAAAAAGTTTATTACCAGGTTCTGGCAGTCCAACAGTATTGCCCCTTGCTGGCAGTGATGAAACGGTTGCAGTACACGTGGTTAGCTCGGAAACATTATTTTGGGAAACCATGGAAAAACTTAAGGCCCTGGGTTGTAGCTCAATTTTAGTGATGCCAATCGAAAAAATGATGGGTTAACTGCTAGGCGTAAAAACCCAGCTCAGTTTCAATACAAGTAGCAATATATAATATTGATCAGTGAGACGAACGAAAATGCAAACATGGTCGAGCCTTAATCAAGGTCAACAAAAGGCATTGCTAAGCCGCCCAGCAATGGCGGATAACAACGCACTCAGTAACACAGTCGCTGAGATCATTCAGCTGGTTGCCGACAACGGTGATAACGCATTACGTGAATTAACAGCACGTTTTGACGGTGTTGAGCTTGGTGAGCTTTCCTTGGCAACAAGTGAACTTGCTAACGCACAACATGACATCAGCGAAGAAGTAAAAGCTGCAATTGATATGGCTTACGCCAATATTCATGCTTTTCATAGTGCGCAAAAGCCCACAGATGTAAAAGTTGAAACTGCGCCTGGCGTCGTGTGTGAGTTGAGGCACGCCCCTTTAGCGTCTGTGGGTTTGTATATTCCAGGTGGCAGTGCGCCGCTTATCTCTACTGTATTAATGTTAGGTGTCACGGCTAAAGTGGCCGGTTGCCCTCGAAAAGTACTGTGTACTCCGCCCAATAAGCAAGGTGGCATACCGGCGGAAATTCGCTATGCAGCCAGCTTATGTGGCATCGATGAAATCTATTTAGTCGGTGGCGCACAAGCCATTGCCGCCCTTGCTCTTGGTACTGACACAATAGCTAAAGTGGACAAGATTTTTGGTCCGGGCAATAGCTTTGTTACTGAAGCTAAACAACAAGTGAGTCGCATTCCAGCGGGTCCTGCTATTGATATGCCCGCAGGCCCTTCAGAAGTGTTAGTGATAGCTGATGGACAAGCTAACCCAGTGTTTGTTGCATCGGACTTACTTTCACAAGCGGAACACGGTGCTGACTCGCAAGCTATTTTAGTTAGCGACAGCCAAGCGCTTATTCAAGCGACCGAGCTAGAGGTCGAACGCCAATTAGCCACATTGAGTCGTCAAGAGACTGCGCGTAAAGCCATGTCCCACAGCCGTTATATTTTAACTGACTCATTAGATAGCGCTATTGACGTGAGTAATCAGTACGCGCCAGAACACTTGATCATTCAAGTTGAACAAGCTCGCGCGTGTTTGCCTAAGTTGCGTAACGCAGGCTCTATTTTTGTAGGGCAGTGGTCACCAGAATCAGCAGGGGATTATGCCTCCGGTACTAATCACGTGTTGCCCACTTATGGTTACGCCCGCAATTATTCAAGCTTGGGGCTCGCTGACTTTATTCGTCGTTATACAGTGCAGGAACTCAGCGCCACAGGTTTACAAAATATTGGCAACGCCATTATGGATTTAGCACAGGCCGAAGGCCTAGACGCCCACAGACAAGCGGTAGCCTTGCGTCTTGAAGCACTTAACTCAGTATCTGGAGACACCGGTGAGTAATTTAGTCACATTACTTTTAAATGAAAACATCAAAGGGTTAAAACCCTATGAATCTGCTCGTCGGCTGTTTTCCGGGGCAGGTAACAACCAGCAAATTTGGCTAAATGCTAACGAATCACCGTTTGCTAATCCTTACGATATCGATGCCCAGCGCTTTAATCGCTATCCCGACTGCCAACCCCCAGCAGTAATTGACGCTTATGCACAATATGCTGGGATTGAAACTGACCAGTTACTTGTTAGCCGCGGGGCAGATGAAGGGATTGAGTTACTGATCCGCGCATTTTGTACCCCAGGTAAAGACAGCGTGTTGATATGCCCACCAACTTACGGCATGTACGCGATTAGCGCAGAAACCTGCGATGTGGCAATTGAACGCGCGCCATTAAAAGCGGATTTTTCACTGGATGTGCAAGCCATAAAAGCCTTCAAAGGCAAAGTGAACTTAGTGTTTATTTGCTCACCCAATAATCCAACTGGTACCTCCGTTGACAAAGCCCAATTACGGGACGTAATCGAACACTTTGCCGATAGCGCTATTGTGGTCATCGACGAGGCATATATCGAGTTTGACCGTGACAACAGCTGGGCCGACGAACTCAATAACTATCCTAATATTGCCATTTTACGTACGTTGTCCAAGGCCTTCGCTTTAGCTGGTTTGCGCTGCGGCTTTACCCTTGCCCAAGCACCGATTATTCAAGCATTAATGAAGGTTATTGCGCCTTACCCTATTCCAGAGCCGGTAGCGCAAATTGCAGCTCAAGCTTTGAGCCAAAATGGGTTAACGACGCTTGAACAACAAGTGCGCGTCATAAACCAAGAAAAAACTCAGTTAAAACACGCCATTGATGCTTATGCTGAAGTAGAATTAGTCGGTGACGATAAAGCCAACTTTATTTTATTTCGTACCGCTAACAAATCAGCATTGATGTCGCACCTTGTGGCACGCAACATTTTAATACGAGATCAATCAAAACAACTCAATTTGGACAACTGCTTGCGCATCACCGTGGGAAGCCCAGAGCAGAATAAACAATTGCTGAGCGAAATCAGTCGTTTTTTCACTAACCAATCATCTACGCAGGAGGCCTAACGTGAGCCTAAATCAGCAAGCCATTTTATTTATCGACCGTGATGGTACCCTTGTCGAAGAACCGCCTATTGATAAGCAACTCGATACCTTAGCTAAACTGGTTTTCGAACCTATGGTCATGCCGGTACTCGCGCAACTACAAAACGCCGGCTTTCGTTTAGTGATGGTGTCAAATCAAGATGGTTTAGGCACAGACAGCTTCCCTCAAGCGGATTTCGATTTACCCCATAATAAAATGATGGATATTTTTGCCACCCAAGGCATCGTTTTTGACGATGTATTGATTTGCCCGCATTTTCCAGAAGATGACTGCAGCTGCCGCAAACCTAAATTGGGTTTGGTTAAAGACTATTTGCAACAAGGTAAAATAGATTTCACTCGCTCATTTGTGATTGGCGATCGTGAAACTGATATTCAACTTGCCGAAAACATGGGCATAGTAGGTATTCGTTATGACCGTGCAGCTAAGGACTGGCCAGCGATCGCTAAGCAACTACTAGCGTCAAGCCGTATCGCTGAAGTCGTGCGTAAAACATCTGAAACCAATATATACGTTAAAGTCGATTTAGACTCTACTGCCAAGTCTACTATTGAAACCGGTATAGGTTTCTTTGATCATATGCTTGATCAAATTGCTACCCACGGCGGATTTGAGCTTAATCTACGAGTAGACGGCGATTTACATATTGATGACCACCACAGTGTCGAAGACACCGCGCTTGCGCTAGGTGAAGCGCTGAAAAAAGCCTTAGGTGATAAACGAGGCATCGGCCGCTTCGGTTTTGCACTGCCGATGGATGAATGTCGAGCTGAGTGTATTTTGGATATATCTAATCGTCCGCACCTTAAATTCGAAGCTGAATTTAGCCGCGACACAGTAGGCGAGATGGCCACCGAAATGGTACCGCATTTCTTTTACTCTATTGCTCAAGCGATGGGCTTGTCTTTGCATTTATCAACATCTGAGGGCAACGCCCATCATCAAGTTGAAAGCTTATTTAAAGTGTTTGGCCGAGCATTACGCCAAGCAATACAGAAAAACGGCGAAGCCCTTCCCAGCAGTAAAGGAACTCTCTAGTGAGCACATCAGCACCTTTAGTGAATAGCAAACAGAATATCGTTATTGTTAACACAGGCTGTGCCAATATCTCATCGGTCAAATTTGCCGTAGAGCGTTTAGGGGTAAAAGTCGATGTGTCTGATGATATTCAGATTATTCAGAAAGCCGATAAGGTATTTTTGCCCGGTGTTGGCAGTGCCAATGCTGCCATGGCGAGTATCGAGGTGAAACAGCTTAAATCCTGTATTCAAGGACTGACCCAGCCCGTTTTGGGTATTTGCTTGGGCATGCAGTTGATGGTTGAGCGCTCTGAAGAAAGTTTAGCCGATAGCACTCCGTGTTTAGGGCTTATTCCAGGAGAAGTGAAACGCATGCAAGTGGGTGATTTACGTCTACCCCATATGGGCTGGAATACGGTGAACCCTGTTGAGCAAAACACCTTGTTTAAAGGCATAGATGCTGGCAGCTATTTTTACTTTGTGCACAGTTTTGCCGTTGCTTTGGGTGAGTATACTCTTGCGCAAACAGACTACGGAATGCCTTTTTCAGCTGCGCTACACAAAGATAATTTCTTTGGTGTGCAATTTCACCCCGAGCGCTCCAGTGACGCTGGCGCTGCGCTACTTAAAAACTTTATCGAGTTATAAACAATATTATGATTATACCTGCAATAGATTTGATTGAAGGCTCAGTGGTTCGACTTTACCAAGGTGACTACGAGCAGAAAACCCAGTATGAGCTTGACCCAATTGATGTGGTAAATAGTTACGCGGACCAAGGTGCTAAGTGGCTACACATAGTCGACTTAACCGGTGCAAAAGATACCAACAAACGTCAACTTAAATTAATTGGTGATATGGTCGCCACTGGGCGTATGCAATTTCAAGCTGGCGGCGGTATTCGTAGCGAACATGACGTGGCGCAACTACTAGAATTAGGCGTTAAGCGAGTTGTCATTGGTTCGTTAGCGGTTAAAGAGCCTGAGTTGGTCAAAGGTTGGGTAACTAAATACGGCAGTGAGTCTATTGTATTGGCCCTTGATATCAATATTGATGAGCAAGGCAATAAATTTATTGCTACCCACGGCTGGCAAGAAAATTCAGGCGTCTCGTTAGAGGACCTATTAAACGATTTTCTATCCGTGGGTGCTAAACATGTATTATGCACTGACATTAGTCGTGATGGCACATTACAAGGTGCGAACCACCAGCTATACAGTGAAATGACGGCGAAATTTCCGACCATTCAATGGCAAGCATCAGGTGGCATTGGCAACCTAGATGATATCACGGCTCTAAAACCCACTCATGTGAGCGGTGTCATTTTAGGCCGTGCGTTGCTTGAGGGTAAGTTCACCGTCGAGCAGGCTATAGCGTGCTGGCAAAGTTAATAGATAAACAGCAGTGCCTATTGCTCGTGTTACGCTAACAAGACACGAATCCTAACAATAGATTGGGCTGAAGTGATTGCACTGTTCGCAAGCTTATTAAATAATTGGGTTACTGAATAATCAGGCGATATAAACAGCTTATGGATATATGGTCGATGCACCCTTAATTTAATTGCAAACCATGATCCCACGAATTAGGAAATAATGATGGCAGTATTTGGTACGGTTTTCATGCCTGAAATGGCAATGGCAACGTTTGAAAACAATCAGTGGAGCGAAGCAAAAACAGTTTCAGCACAAAGCATAAGCCTGCACCCAGGTGCTCATGTTCTACATTACTCCAGTACCTGTTTTGAAGGTTTAAAAGCATTCAGACACGAAGATGGCAGTGTGCACGTCTTTCGCATGGACCAGAACATTAAACGCTTTGCACAAAGTGCTCGCTTTCTATCTTTGCCTGAAGTCAACGAAGAGCAAGTGGCAAAAATGATCATGGATATTGTTGCCCAATACGCTGATGAAGTCCCCTTACCGCCAGGCTCAATGTATATTCGTCCGACTCATATTGGTACTGAAGCTTCAATTGGTAAAGCTGCTGCGCCTTCTTTGACATCTATGTTATACGTGATGTTATCGCCAGTGGGAGATTACTTCACCGGTGGCGCTAAAGCACTGCGTCTGCTGTTAGACGAAACCGGAATGCGTTGTGCGCCGCATATGGGCATGATCAAAAGCGGTGGTAACTACGCCAGTGCACTAGGTCCTATTTCTAAAGCTCGTGTTGATTACAACGCTGACCAAATCTTGTTCTGCCCTAATGGTGATGTACAAGAAACAGGCGCGGCAAACTTCTTACTAATAGATGGTAATGAAATCATCACTAAAGGCCTTGATTCGTCCTTTTTACACGGCGTAACGCGCAACACAATATTGACTCTGGCTGCCGATTTGGGCATGACAATCAGTGAGCGAGATATAACGGTTACTGAACTACTCGAACGCGCCGCTAAACCAGGCGTCGAAGCAGCGTTATCCGGTACAGCTGCAGTACTGACCCCTGTCGGCACATTTATATACAATGACAAAGAGTACGCAGTAGGCAACGGTGAAGCCGGCCCTACGACCGCTAGATTGCGCCAAGCCCTGAATGATATTCAGTGGGGCAAATCACCCGATGTACACGGTTGGTTAAAGCGCGTTAAGTAATCTACCTCAAGGCATCTGCTTATTTAAGTGGATGCCAGTAATTCGTAAAAAATTAAAATGAAAAAGGTTTTATATGCTCGCTAGGCGCATTATCCCCTGTTTAGACGTTCGTGACGGTCTTGTGGTAAAAGGCGTTAAATTTCGCAACCACGAAATCATCGGTGAAATCGTTCCTCTGGCTGAGCTATATGCGCAACAAGGGGCCGATGAACTGGTCTTTTATGATATTACGGCCTCAAGTGACCAACGCGTTGTAGACAAAAGTTGGGTCACGCGTATCGCTCAGGTGATTGATATTCCGTTTTGCGTCGCTGGCGGTATTAAGTCAGTAGAAGATGCTGGTCGAATACTGGAAATGGGAGCCGATAAAATATCCATTAACTCCCCCGCCCTAGCCAATCCAGCACTTATTCGTGAGCTGCATGATACGTTTGGGCAACAGTGCGTGGTAGTGGGCATTGATAGCTTCTTCAATGAAGAAACAGGACAGTATCAAGTTCATCAGTACACTGGCGATGAAAGTCGCACGCAAATTACCCACTGGCAAACAGGTGATTGGGTAAAAGAAGTACAGCAGTACGGTGCAGGTGAAATAGTATTAAATTGCATGAATCAAGATGGCGTACGCCAAGGCTATGATATAACCCAATTGGCCACTATTCGTAAAAGTTGTGGCGTACCTTTGATTGCCTCTGGCGGTGCGGGCGAAAAAGTGCATTTTAAGGATGTATTCGAGCAAGCTGACGTTGATGGTGCACTTGCCGCATCTGTTTTTCACAAGGGTATTATTCCTATTCCGGAATTAAAAGCCTATTTGAGAGAGCAACAAGTCGCCATACGAGACTAACCTGTCACGCACAATGATGCCGCTTAGGGCCTATCCAACCCATTCGGCACTGAACACTTACACGATACGAATACGAGATAAACATGATCATCAATAAACAAAACATCGAACAATTGGCTTGGCAGAAAATGGACAACCTACTACCGTGTATCGTACAAGATGCCATCACAGGTAAAGTCTTAATGCAGGGTTACATGAATAGCGAAGCGGTTAGTCACACTCTTGAAACAGGCCATGTAACTTTTTTTAGTCGCTCTAAAGAGCGCTTATGGACTAAGGGAGAAACATCTGGCCATACACTTGATTTGGTTGAGCTTAGTGCTGATTGCGATCAAGACGCTATTTTAGCTTTGGCTCACCCCAATGGCCCGACCTGTCATAACGGTACAGAAACCTGTTGGGCTGATGCTAAAACGCCCGCAGTAAGCTTTATTACTGAATTGGAACAAGTCATTGCGTCGCGCAAAGGTGCATCTCCAGAGTCTAGTTACACAGCCCACCTTTATAGCGAAGGTATTAAACGAATTGCCCAAAAAGTGGGTGAAGAAGGCGTTGAAACTGCATTAGCTGCAACCGTTAGAGATTTGGATGAGTTAAAAAATGAGTCGGCAGATTTGCTTTATCACTTGTTAGTATTATTGCAGGCCAGTGAGTTATCGCTCAGTGACGTAATTGAAGTACTCCAGGCGCGCCACGCGAAATAAAGTCATAATTTATATTGCTTAGCAGTTTGCATAAGCTGGCTGCTAAGCTTGTCTTTTCCCCTTACTGATATTTGTATACTATTTTCATCCCCGCGTTAGCGCGCTTAATTACGTCTTTTGTCAAAAGAGAATATGGATTGCGTCATATACCACCCGTTGCTGTCTTATTGCACACTAAACAATTCTAATTTTTAACAGTAAAGTTTCATAAATTCGCCATATTAATTCAATAATACGAAGGATATAGTAAACGTTATCTATCATTGGTTTCATTTATATGTTCAAAAATAACATCCAAGGTTACGGCTGGCTAAGCATCGTTTTTCACTGGACAAGTGCCGTTATTATTATCGGTATGTTTTCCGTGGGTTGGTGGATGGTCGACTTAGACTATTACAGTCCTTGGTATACAGATGCGCCTCACTATCATAAGAGTGTTGGCCTGCTGTTGATCGCATTAACCCTTGTGCGCTTACTGTGGAAATTATCCCAACCATCACCCCAAGCTCAAGGGAAAAAATGGGAAAAAAAGAGTGCTAAAATTACCCATGTTTTTTTATACTTACTGATATTCTCTTTGTTCGTCAGCGGTTATTTAATTTCCACCGCAGACGACCGAGGCATAGACGTATTTAACTGGTTTAGCTTAGGATCCCTTGGGCGATTTTTTGCTGACCAAGAAGATTTTTCCGGTATGGTTCATGAATATGTAGCATACGTTCTCATTGCATTAGCCAGTGTTCACGGCCTCGCAGCTCTTAAACATCATTTTATTGATAACGACAATACCCTGGTAAGAATGCTTACCACAAAACAACAAAAGGAACAGAAATGAGAAAGTCACTTTTAGCGTTCGGTTTGCTCGCATTGCTATCAAGCAAAGCATTTGCCGCCGATTACTTGATCGATACATCGGGCGCTCATGCTTCGATTAACTTTAAAATTCAACATTTAGGTTATTCATGGTTAACAGGTCGCTTTAATACCTTTGATGGTAAATTCAGTTATGACCCTAGCAAACCCGAAGCGTCTATTATAAATATTAATATCAATACCGATAGTATTGACTCAAATCACGCCGAGCGCGATAAGCATCTGCGGGGTGAAGACTTTCTATATGTAAAAAAATATCCTGAGGCAAAGTTTGTGAGCACCAAAGTAGAAAACTTAGGTGGCGAGCGCTTGAAAATATTTGGTGATTTATCACTGCATGGTATAACCAAGCCAGTCATTATCATGGCAGAAAAAATTGGTGAAGGTAAAGATCCTTGGGGCGGTTATCGTGCAGGTTTTTCAGGCACAACCCGAATTGCTATGGCTGATTACGGCATAATGACTAATTTAGGACCTGCGTCTACCCATGTTGAACTTATGTTAAACATTGAGGGTGTAAAACAATAGACCGCTAAATTTCCATTTGATAGAAGCCCACTTATGCGTGGGCTTTTTTATATCAACAATTAATTAAAAATAATTCGATTAAAATCATAACGTTAAATTTAAAATATAATTTATTTTCACGTTTTCAATTGAAAAATAAAAAGCCAATCCCACATAGTATTAGTCGGCGCCGAAAGGGTCGACACAAATTCAAAGGACATGAATTTGGCAGATAACTGCAAAGCCCTAAGGGTTACGCGAGGAACGCGTTACAAATAACGTCGCCGCTAGTCGGGACACTTTAATCTCATATTGCTTTATAAAGAGGATATGCAAAATGCGTAATATCGATCTATCTCCACTATACCGTTCATTCATTGGTTTTGACCACTTGGCTTCCATGATTGACTCTGCATCTCGTAATGAAAAACAATCTAGCTACCCTCCCTACAACATTGAGTTGATAGCCGAAGATAAATATCGCATCACGATGGCAGTTGCGGGTTTCGCAGAAAGCGAAGTCTCTATTGAGGTTCAGGAAAATACCTTAAAAGTCACTGGCAATAAAGCTGGCTCAGACGAAGAGCGAAAATTCATTCATAAGGGCATTTCCGAGCGTAATTTTGAACGCAAATTCCAACTAGGCGACCACGTTAATGTGCTTAATGCCAAGATGGAAAATGGCCTGCTTCACGTCAATTTGGAACGTGTAGTACCAGAAGCGAAAAAACCACGCACAATACAAATCGGTAGCAGCACAGAAAAATTGATTGAAGACGCTAACAAACCGTCGTAATTCATCCCTTTCATTTTAATGTGTGTTCCCTGTGAATAAAAACGGCGCCTCGTGAGCGCCGTTTTTTTATGTCTAAAATTATTATAAAAACGAATTCAGGATCCGCTCTTGATACGAAAATTAATACAAGAACACAATATTCTGCACTGACAGACCGATAAGCGCTGCAAACGTTAACATCATGCCCGAAACGCGCTGCCAGCTGACGCCTGAGTGATGCTTTAAACCGTAAGCGTGCACAATTCGGCCAATCACTAGTGCCGCACCAGTAACGTGTAACACCGCCTCATGGGCTGAGTTAATCTCGGCGACTAACATTAGAATCAGTATCAGAGGAACATATTCGGCAAAATTGCCATGTGCGCGAATAACACCGAGAAAGTGTGGGTTGTCACCGTGTCCTAAGCTAATTTTGGCTGAACGGCGACCTTTAATCACTAAAATTGAGAGATACATAAACGTGATCCCTAAGAGCCCACCATAGAAAGCGGTAATTGGCGTATGTAACATGATGTATAAGTTCCTATTTTGGTTTTGTTTATGTGCGTTATTTAAATTATACGAAACGAGTAAAGGTTGATTATAGACATAAAAAAACCCACTTTTCAGTGGGTTTTTCATTATTCAATTAAATACCGAGAATTAGTCAAGTAAAGATGACAACTGCTCGCTTACGACTTCAACCGCTTGGGTGCCGTCAATTTTATGATATTGACAATGACCAGCCTTGGACTCTGATTGATAATAATCGACCAGCGGTTTAGTTTGCTCATGGTAAACACTTAAACGATGACGAACGGTGTCTTCCTGATCATCCGCGCGGATAACCAAATCTTCACCTGTTTCGTCGTCCTTTCCGTCATTCTTAGGCGGATTGTATTGTAGGTGATAGACGCGACCTGAAGCTGGGTGAACACGACGTCCGGCCATGCGTTCCACAATCACTTCATCTGGCACATCAAATTCAATCACATGATCGACATTGATAGCCGCTTCTTTCATCGCATCAGCTTGAGGGATAGTGCGTGGAAAACCATCCAGCAAAAAACCACCTTTGCAATCATCTTGCGTAATGCGCTCTTTTACCAATCCAATGATTAACTCATCAGAAACCAGTTTTCCTTCATCCATAACGCGCTTTGCGGCGTTACCTAACTCGGTGCCAGCTTTAATTGCTGCTCTGAGCATATCGCCTGTTGAAATCTGCGGAATGCCGTATTTACCCATTAAATATTGAGCTTGAGTGCCTTTACCAGCACCAGGTGCACCAAGAAGAATAATACGCATATTCTTTCCCCTCGCCTTTAGTTTAAAGTTAAAAAAAATCTGTGCCGAACTTTACACATTCGGCCTTTTAGTTACAAGCCATATAAGACGTATGTCTTAGGCCGTAGCTGTAAACTTGTATTAATGTGTAATATACACAAAAAATGGGCTTAAAAGCCCATTTTTTACCGTTATGTTGAATAGTTTAGCGCTATTTTGCCAAATTCATTAGTAAGGTGTTTAAATTGTGCACAAAGGCTGCAGGGTCTTTTAGGCTGCCTTGTTCTGACAACGCAGCTTGGTCAAACAAGACTTCTGCCCACTGACCAAAACGTTCTTCATCTTGAACCTCAGCAAGCATTTTTACCAAATCATGCTCTGGGTTTAATTCAAAATGATACTGAGCTTCAGGCACAGGTTGACCTGCGGCTTGCATCAACTTAATCATCTGTGTCGTCATGCCGTTACCATCTGCCACGATACACGCTGGAGAGTCAGTCAATCGATGGGTGAATTTAACTTCAGCAACTTTATCCCCTAGCACTTTCTTAACGCGCTCGGTCAATCCTTCAACCTTTTTCTCAGCGTCTTCTTGGGCTTTTTTGCTGTCTTCGTCGTCTAATTCACCCAAGTCCAGTTCACCATGCGTAACTGACTGGAATGATTTTTCATCAAACTCAGTTAAGTGTGACATTAGCCACTCGTCCACGCGGTCAGACATCAGTAATACTTCAATGCCTTTTTTACGGAAGATTTCTAAATGAGGACTAGACTTCGCCGCTTTGTAGCTATCAGCAGTGATGTAGTAAATTTTGTCCTGACCTTCTTTCATTCGGCTCACATAATCAGCCAAAGAAGTAGTTTGGGCGTCACTGTCACCTTCTGTCGATGCAAAACGCAATAAACCAGCAATCTTTTCTTTGTTAGCAGAATCTTCAGCAGGGCCTTCTTTTAAGACGTTGCCAAATTCAGTCCAAAAACCTTGATATTTTTCGCTGTCATTTTTTGCCACACGCTCAAGCATTTGCAATACACGCTTAGTACAACCTTGGCGAATAGCCTGAGTGACTTTATTGTCCTGCAATATTTCACGGGAAACGTTCAACGGTAAATCGTTTGAATCCAGCAAGCCTTTGACAAAACGTAAATAAGTCGGCATAAACTGCTCGGCGTCATCCATAATGAAAACGCGCTGAACGTAAAGTTTCAAACCGTGTTTCTGATCGCGATTCCACATATCAAACGGTGCTTTAGCCGGAATATATAGCAAGCTATTGTATTCGGACTTACCTTCCACTTTGTTGTGAGACCAAACAAGAGGATCACTAAAGTCATGAGATATATGTTTGTAGAATTCTTTATATTCTTCGTCTGTCACTTCAGACTTATCACGTGTCCAAAGCGCAGTTGCTTTGTTTACCGCTTCCCATTTGCCTGGTTCAGCGGGCGTTTTTTCACCGTCAGGACCTTCGCTTTCAGGCACTTCATCTTTATACATCATGACCGGAATGTTTATATGGTCAGAGTATTTACTTACGATTGAGCGTAAACGCCAATCATCAGCGAATTCTTTCTCATCATCACGCAAGAACAGAGTAATTTCAGTACCACGTTCAGCTTTCTCGATATCAGCGACGGTGAACTCACCCTCACCTTCGGATGTCCACTCAACGCCTTTGCTTGCGTCGTCGCCAGCAGCACGTGAACGCACAACTACTTTTTGAGCAACAATAAATGCCGAGTAAAAACCAACCCCAAATTGACCGATAAGCTGAGAATCTTTCGCTTGATCGCCAGATAAGTTATTAAAGAATTCAGAGGTGCCTGATTTTGCAATTGTACCTAAATGTTCGATGACACTGGCACGATCCATACCGATACCATTATCAACAATCGTTATCGAGCCAGCCTCTTTGTCTATGCTTAATTTAACGCATAAATCGCCGTCACCTTCGTACAAGCTGTCATTCGACAATGCTTTGAAACGCAGTTTGTCGGCTGCATCAGCAGCGTTAGAAATAAGTTCACGCAGAAATATTTCTTTATTTGAATAAAGTGAATGGATCATCAACTGAAGTAACTGTTTTACTTCTGTTTGAAAGCCATGAGTTTCTTGATGGGCAACGTCAGCCATGGACAAGTATCTCCTAAGTTAGTGGTTTCTGTTTGTGAGTAAGGAGATAAGGTCGCTTACATGCATTTCAATACATAACGCGAAAAAATTGTAACTATTAATCAGATATTTCACGGCCTAAGAGGTAGGCCGTGATGTAAAGCGAGATGTTTTGTGAACTAGGACAGACTTCTGCGACCGACAAACGCATGGGTTAGGGTATTACCATCAACAAACTCGAGCTCACCGCCTACGGGCATTCCGTGAGCTAAACGTGTCGCCTGAATATCTCGCGCACTACACATTTGTCCAATGTAATGTGCTGTCGCTTCACCTTCAACAGTCGGGTTGGTCGCCAATATAACTTCAGTTAGGTCTTTTTTATCAAGTAAATCAGCAAGATCGTCTAAGCCTATTTCGCTCGGCCCAATGCCATCAATAGGTGATAAATGCCCCATCAAAACAAAATAAAGCCCTTTGAACTCAGCGGTTTGTTCGATTGCTACAACGTCTTGTGGAGACTCAACTACACACAAAGTGCCCGCGGCGCTGCGCGTTGGGTGCGCACAAATCTCACACAACTCGCTTTCAGTAAAAGTACGGCATTGCTTACAATGCCCAATGTGCTCCATAGCATTATGCAGCACTTGGCTTAACTGCATAGCACCAGCTCTATTTCGCTCCAATAAATGAAACGCCATACGTTGCGCACTTTTAGGACCTACGCCCGGCAAGATCTTAAACGCATTAATCAGTTCTAAAATAAGAGGACTAAGTTTCATCTATACAACCTTAATCGGATCGCGAACAACACAAGTCAATCGATTAACTAGAATGGCATTTTGAAGCCAGGGGGCATAGCCATGCCGCCGGTTACATCGGCCATTTGCTCTTTTGTTGTCTCTTGGACGCGACGCACCGCATCATTCATCGCGGCAGCAACTAAGTCTTCGATCATTTCTTTATCGTCTTCCATCAAACTGTCGTCGATGTCGACGCGGCGCACATTGTGATTGCACGTCATGGTAACTTTTACCAAACCTGCACCCGATTCACCTGTGACTTCCATCTTGGCTAATTCTTCTTGTTTCTTTTGCATGCGCTCTTGCATCTGTTGCGCTTGCTTCATTACGTTACCCATGCCGCCTTTAAACATATTATTTCTCTCTTGAATTTTGAAATTAAAATCTATCGTGCTTTGATTGAATCAATTAGCACTTGAGCGCTGAACATGTCTTTAAACATACAAATAGCATCATCTGTTTCTACTATTTGTTTTGCATATTCGAATCTCACTCTATTAATACTTTGCTGCAGTGCGAAAGGTGTATTGACAGCCTCCCCTACTTTTACTTCTAGGGTTATTTGTTGCTGTAATACATCACTCAGTGCTTGCTGTAATTGATCCCTAGCAGAAGCCGTATTTAAATGCTCCTTACTTTGAACAAGGTTAAGCACCACGGTGTTACCCTCTCGCGAAAATTCGGAATGCAAGGCAAGTTGTTTTGTTAATGCCGCGACTTGCATCTGCGTGATAAGCGCACTCCATTTGTCTAATTGAGGCGCTATGGTCACTTTTTCGCCTGATGCTAAAAAGGCAGGTACAACATAATTAACTTCACACTCTAAATCTTGTGCTAGATGAGCAGTGGGGTCGAAAACCACATTTTCAATGTCTTCTTCAGTGCCAGATATAACTTCCTGCTCATCAACACTGACGTTAATTTCATCAAGGGCTATTTCATCGGTCGCCCATGGCGGGGGTTCGTCAACCACAAAGTGGCTATCCTCAAAACCAGCAAGGGTTTCATCATTCTCGGAGGAGGGTATATCTTGTTTAGCAATATTTGTTGTAGAGGAATCACTCAATGCTTCACTTTGCACTTGTGCTCTTGGTACTGCACCTTGCATGGGTTCGATACCGGGTCCGCTGCCGCCAGGCAAAAATTGACTGGCATCATAACCGCCTTCAGACTTTTTTACTGAAGGGGCATTCTCCATTTCCTCAGCAGCGGCTTGCGCTAATTTTCGGCGCAACGCTAACAAGCTTTCAGTTGATTGACTTTGAGGTTCGGGTGCGTTTTGGGTATCAGTTGGTGTACTGTTGGTCACAGGCCTTTGATGCGCACTTAACGCTTCGTCATCATAATGTTGATGGGTATTTTGAGGCTGAATAAAATGTTCAGCTTCTTGCATAATGCCGTGTTGCTGAGCTTCTAACTCTTGCATTTGCGCTGCATGATACTGATCATCATCAAAATGATGACTTGTGGTGTTATTTGCTTCGGGTTCAATTATTTGAGTTCTTTCAGAATGCGTATCATTCATTAGCTCTTGTTTTTGAAACGCACTGTTTTGTGTTTCGTCAGTATCTGTATTTTCAATCGAGCTAACACTTTCCCCACCATTAACCTCGGAAACGGTTTGCTCTGGTAATTGAGTAACCTCAGGCGAAGATAAGGACACATCAGATGCTGGGATGTGAGCGAGAGGAGAATCAGGGCTATCCGCAGTAGCCTCGGATTGAATGATTGCCGGACTAGGAGTCATAGCAATAAGCTCGTCAATACTAGTATCGACCTGCACCGGGCTAAACGCCAACATACGCAATAATGTCATCTCAAGTCCCGTTTTTGCATCCGCAGCAAACGGTAGATCACGCTTACCTTGCAACGCAATCTGGTAGAGTAACTGTATATGTTCTGGTACTGATTTTTTAGCGAGTTGATATATAGCTCGGGCTGAAATCGTTTCGAGTTTACAGGCGTCAGGCACAAACTGAGTCAGCGCTATTTGATGTAACAAACTCATTAGTTCATTTAATACTTGGCTGTAGTCTGCGGCTTGCTCAGACATCAACTCAACAAGCTCAAACACCATTTCGTTTTGCTTATTCAGAACCGCATTAAGTAACTTAAGCACTTGAGTCTTGTCCATTAACCCAAGCATATCGGTCACAATACTTAGGCTGACGTTGCCATTGCCTTGGGCGATAGCTTGATCAGACAAGCTCAATGCATCGCGCATACTGCCCTGGGCTGCTCGTGCTAGCTGCGCCAACGCTTCGGGCTCATTAGCAATGTGCTCTTGGGCAAAAACATGCTGCAATTGCAGGCCAATTTGCGCTCTTGATAAAGCCTTTAGGTTAAACTGCAAACAGCGAGACAAAATAGTTATAGGGAGCTTTTGCGGATCAGTCGTCGCTAATAAGAATTTTACGTGCGGCGGTGGCTCTTCCAAAGTTTTAAGTAGAGCGTTAAAGCTGTGTTTGGACAACATGTGCACTTCATCTATCAGATAAACTTTGTAACGGCCACGTGTCGGCCGATACTGCACGTTATCTAATAGTTCACGGGTGTCTTCCACTTTCGTGCGCGAGGCTGCATCGATCTCTAAGAGATCAACAAAGTTTCCTTGCTCTATCTCAATGCACGTTGAACATTGACCACAGGGTTTGGAACCTATGCCCAATTCGCAATTAAGACTTTTAGAAAAGATACGCGCGATAGTCGTTTTGCCGACCCCTCGTGTACCCGTAAATAAATAAGCATGGTGTAAACGATCATTATCAAGTGCATTTGAAATTGCCGCGACAACATGCTCCTGACCGACTAATTCACTAAAATTATTGGGTCGCCATTTACGCGCTAGAACTTGATAGCTCATGTTATTAATTTACTCGCCTTCGAACTCACATAGTGAGTGACTTTGAACGCCAATTTCTTTCAGCTTAGTTTCACCACCCAAATCTGGGAGTGAAATAACAAATCCTGCGTGTTCAACTATACCGCCAAGACGTCTAATTAGTTTAGCCGTCGCAATCATAGTTCCACCAGTGGCAAGTAAGTCATCTAACATTAAGACTTTCTCGCCTGGTTTCACAGCATCTTCATGTATCTCTAAGCAATCTGTGCCGTACTCCAGCTCATAGCTTTCGCTAATCACTTTACGCGGTAATTTATTCGGTTTACGTACCGGAATAAAACCAATTCCAAGTTCGATCGCCAGCGGCGCTCCAAACAAAAAGCCTCGGGCTTCTGTTCCAGCCACTTTGTCGAACTTGTAAGGCGCAAATTCTTTGACCAAAAGTTCGATACTAGTGGTATACGCTTTGTGATCTTCAAGTATTGACGTCACATCACGAAATAAAATCCCAGGCTTGGGATAATCAGGTACGGTTTTAATAACCGACTTTATATAAGCAGCGGGCACAGCTTTCCCCGTTGTAATTGATAATTAAAAAACGACGGTTAAAGAAACACTATCCAACCTACAATGACATGCATAAGAGGCAGTGCCAATAGGGTCAAAAGCCCTGCGGCTAAATAAGTGAAATTGAACGGATCTTGTGAGCCATTATTATCTTGCATTGGAAACCCCATTCGTCGCTAGTTAACTAATATGAATTCAGCCGTAAATGGTAATTCAAAGTAGATAAAATTGATAGCCTATTTACTCGCTAATCGAGTAAGGGACAAGTATCTCTTGTGCGATCATTTGTTCAACTATTTGTTTGACGCCTTGAATAACTTGCGCAGCATCAAGTTGCGGTAAACTCTCAATCATCACAGTGTTAAGTGAATCGATGGAAAGTTGCTCATTATTTTCTATCGTTAATAACAAATGCGCCGTCATAGCAGTAATGAGAGTAAAATCCACTTTGTCGATACTATCTCGATGAATGACCAAATAAACTGCTTCGCTAGGCTCCGTAGGCTGAAAGTCTTGACTAATCTGATGAACCGGATATTGATAACTCACCACACTTGCAAGTTGTGACAGTTGCACATTGCTAACGTTTTCTGATGTATCCCATCTCTGAGTCTGCTTTCGAATTGAAACGGCCAATTCCATCCATTCATAATGAGCGAGTTCTTTCATAAATATGGGATCGTGCGCTTGTAATTCGTATTCATTACTTAAATATTCTACAAACTCTTTACTTATATCGGTGAAATACGGAGAGCGGCACTCATGAGTTGCGAAGAATTGGCGTGCTAGAGAGTTCCACTGTGTCTCGTTATATAAACTTTCTAATACTGGGAAACCAGAGCTCAAAAAACCTTTAATATTATTAAAAAATAAATCACGATAGATATCCATACGTCGAGATTCAACCGGATGCTTAAAAGGCTTATTATCTGGGTCTTTAATATGCTCGATAAATTCTAACTGAGTCTTTTGGAAATCGTACATTTAAGCATGGTCCTTAATATTGACCGAAACTGAATGTTTTTTCTGCAATTGACGGATTTTGTCAACTTCAAGTAGCAACTCTTTGATCGGTGGAATATTGAAGTCACGTTCTAATAAGGTTGGGAAAACGCCATGAATTTCATATGCTTTTTCAAGTAAATCCCAAACTGGCTGGATAATATCTGCACCGTGAGTATCGACCTTCAGATCATCGGCTTCATCAAAGTGTCCGGCAATGTGACCATATTGAAAACGAGATGTGGGCATAGATGCCAGAAAGTCCTCTGCATCATAGCCATGATTAATTGAATTAACATAAATATTATTTACATCAAGCAGCATCTTGCAATTGGATTCTTCTAGTACCGCCAATGTAAAATCGCGCTCGCTCATTTTCGCATTGGGCGCTGCATAGTATGATACGTTTTCTAAAATAAGCGGCCTTTCAATAATATCTTGTACCATTTTCACTCGTTCAACTACGTATTTTACAGCTTCTTCGTCAAACGGAATCGGCATAAGATCATAAAGGTGTCCCTTGCCAGAGCAATAACTTAAATGTTCGCTATAATGTTCAATTTGGTGCGTATCTAAAAAGGCTTTAACATCTTTTACAAAGTTAATATCAAGCGGATCTGGGCCTCCAATTGAGAGTGATAGTCCGTGAGTAACAAATTGCCTAGTATCGGTAAAACGACTGAGTTGCTTCTGGTAACTCCCTCCTAACGGGATCCAGTTCTCAGGTGCGACTTCCCAGAAATCAACTGCACTTGGAATATCATCGATTAATTCGCTGATCATTTCACGTCGTAACCCTAAACCCACTCCTGCAAAATGTTTATTTCGCATAACTCACCTCATACTACTTTAACTTTGTCATAAAGTTACGGGGCATAAAAAGTAAAGGCCAGCAAAGCTGGCCTTTATTCAAAAATTCTATTTAAGAATTAAGCTTGGCCACCACACTTACCTTCGCCACACTTGCCTTCTTTAGCAGCTTTCTCGACTTTATCGCCACCACATTTACCTTCGCCGCACTTACCTTCTTTAGCGGCTTTTTCAACTTTATCGCCACCGCATTTGCCTTCGCCGCACTTGCCTTCTTTAGCTGCTTTTTCAACTTTATCACCACCGCATTTGCCTTCGCCGCACTTGCCTTCTTTGGTCATTTTAGCCGCTTTATCGCCACCACATTTACCTTCGCCGCACTTGCCTTCTTTGGTCATTTTAGCCGATTTATCGCCACCGCATTTACCTTCGCCACACTTGCCTTCTGCAACATCTTGCATATAGCCAGACTCTAGTGTTTGCATACCGAAAGGCGCTGCATTTGCTTGGAAGCTGATTGAAGCCAATGAGCCAAGTACAACTGCACCAATTGCTGTAGCGATAGTAGTTTGTTTAATCTGTTTCATATTGGACACCTTTAAGTAATTTTTGGATTGTTAATGTTGTTCACGAAAGTATAGACCTAGGCAGGTTAACGAATATTTCACTCTCGCTAAATTATTTGCGTGAGAGGCACAACTCCCTAAGGTTAAATTAATCACCTGTCCAGTGTAGACCATGAACTATGCTGTACAAGTAATTTAGGTTCATTCACAACAAACAAGCAGTAATACAGGTAGTTACATATATAAATAACTATTTAAAGTCAATTTATCAACAGTATCAACTTGCATAAAAACCGAGTAAGCGATGTGAAAAATAAATATTCAGCGGTTAATAATACACTCGTTTATTTTCTATTAATTTACCTACTCTCAAATTAAAATTCGGTGTTTGATAAACTACCGCTTGATAACGGGTAATGTGTATTAAGTGATGCAAACTTACTGGGTCGGTATACAGCTGCGAGTCAGCTCGAGATTATTCAACATAAATCGGTAGTATCCGTGGTAGGCCTTGTTAAAGGAAGGCAAAGCCCTGGAGCAGCTGCTGGTGTCACCTTTATTACCCTTAAAGATGATACAGGCAATAGCAATGTGATCGTGTGGCAAGCGACGGCTAGGGCTCAAAAACAAGCTTATTTAAAAGCCACGATCTTGAAGGTGAGTGGTATCTTAGAGCGCGGAGATGGCGGGGTTACCCATATTATTGCCGGTAAGCTGCATGACCTAAGTCACCTCTTTGTAGAGCTCGAAACTCGTTCCCGAGATTTTCATTAATTTGCTAACTAGCCAATGCGACTGAAAAGTATGCGTTTGGTAATGCTATCCATTCGATCTTGAGCGTCACATAGTACAGTAGCCCCTAACACTATAATGGCTAACGTCATCAGCACAATTAACACCTGACCTTGAACTAAATGCCAGATATAAAAAAAAGGGCTACCCTGGTCGCCGCGCGATTAAGGATAGCCCTTTCTTTAATGGGAGTCTGGCTGTGTCTTTCGCCAATCGCGTATCGGATACCGCGTATTACGTGAACCAGTATTGCATGGGATCCCCCGCGTAACACTCGATGGATTAGGTTTCTCATAAGGGAGTGGCATTGCGCGGCAGCGCTGTAGAATGAAGCCACCTTGATGATGCTGTGTAGATTGTCTTGGGTATTTTCGTTAGCCCAGAAACGAAAAAAGCCACCCGATTAAGGTGGCTTTGTTCTGAATGG
>TARA_R110001632_G_scaffold50409_3_pt1 | contig 90216 bp, 88 predicted proteins | sample TARA_R110001632 | Tara Oceans TARA_R110001632 (sample SAMEA4398266) | marine metagenome | biome: Polar Biome; feature: [SRF] surface water layer (ENVO:00010504); material: water (ENVO:00002006), including particulate matter (ENVO:01000060) such as... | depth 5 m
ATCTTATATTGATTTAGATAGTCATCTGGTCAATCAAAATAGTAGAACACAAATTACGATAAGCCAAATGGCTAGGCAATAACCAGTAAACGCTTTTCCCCCAAGGGCAATCAGTTGAATTCACGATTAGCGCGAACGCCGAGACAGATTGATATTCCCCAAGATTCTTTAACGCTACGACTTCCACTAAAGCCTGTAACTTCACCTTATTTTAGAGATGTTTTATCTAAACCAATTAAACGCTATTTATGACGTAAACAGACAAACTCATACTTCATAGCCACCATACAATGACTCACCTTTAACTCGTTATATAATCTGGAGCGGCTATGTCTGACTTTATCACCGTTATGCGCGAAACTTGCCCAACACCTGTGGTAAACGCAACAAAATGGACTCGTATTGGTGGCGATCCACATACTGTTAACCTAAACGCCTACCTTTCAAAAGACGGCAGTAAAATAATGGGCACTTGGATCTGCACGCCTGGTAAATTTGAAGTGAACTATGACAAGTGGGAGTTTTGCCACTTCTTGGAAGGTTACTGCATCATCACCCCAGAAGGCGAAGAGCCAAAACACCTAAAGGCTGGGGATGTATTCGTCATCGAACCGGGCATGAAAGGCACTTGGGAAGTAGTAGAAACGGTTCGCAAATACTTCGTATTCGCTTAAATATTCAACTTGTGAGTTGAACATGATGTTCGGCTCACAAGGCTTTTATTCTCTCTTAGCAAATATCAAACAAGTGGAGGGCCGGCCCATTCCCCCTCCACATCAGCAAAGATTGACAAAACCAGTTTAAACGTCGCTTGGTTTGAGTCATCTTCGAACCGGCAATATCTACTCTTTTTGGCCTAAAGACCAACCTGCAAAAACGGAGAATTACGCTTTGCGCATGCCTCCCTACGTGTTTTTAAATATGTTTTCAGTCAATAAAAAAGCGAGCCGGTGCTCGCTTTTGTTGATTCTAAGAGAAGCTAATTTAGGATTAACTCAAGGCTCTGGAATGGTGTTCTAGGTGCTCGTCGATAAAGCTGGCGATGAAGAAGTAGCTGTGGTCGTAACCCGGTTGACGACGTAACGTAATCGGATGACCGACTTTTTCACAGGCGGCTTCTAGGGCGTCTGGTTTAAGTTGTTCTACCAAAAAGTTGTCGGCTTCGCCTTGATCGATAAACAAAGGTAAGCGTTCACTTGCCTCCTCGATTAGCAAAGTCGCGTCCCATTCGTTCCAAGTGGCTTTGTCTTCGCCTAAATAACCGGTGAAGGCTTTTTCGCCCCAAGGGCAATTGGTTGGATTCACGATTGGCGCGAACGCCGAGACAGATTGATACTTGCCCGGATTCTTTAACGCACAAATCAAGGCGCCGTGACCACCCATAGAATGACCAGAAATAGAACGTTTGTCAGTGACAGGAAAGTTCGTCTCGATCAAATGTGGCAACTCTTGTACCACGTAATCGTACATGTGATAGGTGTTCGAATACGGCTCCACGGTCGCATTGAGATAAAATCCCGCGCCAGAACCAAAGTCGTAGCTGTCATGCTCGTTCGGATATTCTGTGCCACGCGGGCTGGTATCAGGACATATAATAGCCAAGCCTAATTCAGCTGCTTTGCGAAAGGCGCCGGATTTTTGCATGAAATTTTCGTCAGTACAGGTCAAACCCGACAACCAGTACAAAACGGGGACGTTTTGTGTTTCTGCTTGAGGAGGCAAATAAATCGCAAACGTCATTTCGCCTTTTACCGACAAGCTTTCATGGCGATAGCGTTTTAGCCAGCCGCCGAAGCTTTTAGTGCTGGAAAGTAATTCCATCGTTCTACTCCTTAGCGTTGGCTTTCTACTTTCTATAGGGAAGAAAGCCAACTTGATTTTCGATTGATCAGAAGCCGTTACTTTTTATCAAACAGGATAACAGTACGAATACTCTTACCTTCGTGCATCAAATCAAACGCTTTATTGATGTCTTCAAGCGGCATGGTGTGTGTCACGAATGGGTCGATTTCGATTTTTCCATTCATGTAGTCTTCTACATAACCTGGCAATTGACTGCGGCCTTTAACACCGCCAAACGCCGATCCTCTCCAGACTCGACCGGTCACTAGCTGGAATGGTCTCGTTGAGATTTCTTGTCCCGCGCCAGCCACGCCAATAACGATGGATTCGCCCCAACCTTTATGACAACATTCAAGCGCCTGACGCATAATTTGTACGTTACCAATACATTCGAACGAGTAATCCACGCCGCCGTCTGTCATATCCACAATGACTTGCTGAATAGGTGCGTCGAATGACTTCGGATTAACGCAATCTGTCGCACCAAATTGTTTCGCCATTTCGAATTTAGATTCATTAATGTCGATGGCAATAATACGGCCAGCGCCAGCCATGCGTGCGCCTTGGATAACCGACAAGCCGATACCACCCAAACCAAATACCGCCACTGTGTCACCTTTTTCGACTTTCGCGGTGTTCAACACTGCGCCAATCCCCGTGGTGATGCCGCAGCCTAGCAAGCAGACTTTTTCTAACGGTGCATCAACATGAATTTTGGCGAGCGCTATCTCAGGAACCACACTGTATTCGGAAAAAGTAGACGTGCCCATGTAATGAAAAATCGGTTCGCCATTGATGCTAAAACGACTTGTGCCGTCTGGCATCAGGCCTTTCCCTTGAGTTTCGCGAACGGCACTACATAAGTTGGTTTTGCCAGATTTACAGAATTTACACTCACCACATTCTGCGGTGTAAAGAGGAATAACGTGATCGCCAGCTTTTAGTGTCGTGACACCTTCACCAACCGCTTCAACCACACCTGCGCCTTCGTGACCTAGGATCGCAGGAAAAACACCTTCTGGGTCTTCGCCAGACAACGTAAACGCATCAGTATGACAAACACCGGTTGCCACCATACGAACCAAAACTTCACCCGCTTGCGGATCTTGTACATCAATTTCTTCAATTTTAAGGGGTTGACCTGGGCCCCAAGCAACAGCGGCTTTACATTTCATTGTGTTCTCCAAAGTGTGTTTATAATTAATTTTTCATCTCGATAATGGCACTCAGTGTAGTCGTAAATCATTACGACGATAATGCCCATTTTGGAAAATGATTATTGCCATACAGCAATAATCATTTTTTAATCTCACTTATCTGCGATAAAGTACCAAACATAAAATCAAGCCAAGTGAGTGAAATATGAAAAATTGGGAAGCAATGGAAGCCTTCATCGAAGTGGTTAAACAAGGTAGCTTTTCGTCGGCGGCGATTAAGCTCAGTGTTTCGGCTTCGCACATCAGTCGCTTGATTACTCAATTAGAAGCGGAGCTTGGTACCACGCTACTCTTTCGAACCACGCGACGCATTCGCCTGAGTGAAGCAGGTGAGCTGTATTATCAGCATTGTCGCGGTTTGCCTGAGGCGCTGAGTAGTGCGGAAGAAGTCATTTCAACGCTGAATCAAGCACCAATTGGATTGTTTAAAATGACCTGTGCCACCACCTTTGGCGAGCGTTATATTGCGCCGCTGATGAACGATTTTTTATTGGATCATCCTAAAATCGAACTGGATTTTCACCTTACCAATCGCGCGGTAGACATCATCGACGAAGGCTATGACCTTGCTATTCGCATGGGTGCGATGAAAGATTCGAGCCATTTATCACGTCGTTTGTGTGATCGTGTTGAATATCTTTGCGCTTCACGCGACTACATCGACCAACACGGTATGCCACATACGCTTGCAGAACTTAATAAACATCACTGCTTGATTGGTTCGAAGAGTCATTGGTTATTTCAACAAGACGGACAACGCAAAGAAATAAAAATCACCAGCCAATGGCGCAGCAATTCTGGGCCCGCGTTAATAGACGCAGTTCGCAAAGGATTAGGCATCGCCCAGCTGCCGGATTATTACGTAAATGACGACCTGGCCAGTGGTAAACTAATCGCCCTGCTCCCTCAGTATCAATATCCTTATAGTGGCGTTTGGCTGGTTTATCCAAAAGTTCGCCAGCCATCACCAAAATTACAGCGCATCTGTGATTATCTGATTCAGCGTTTTAAAGAGAATCCGGCGTTTGCCAAATAACTGGCTTATGTTTAAATACACACAAATTCATTAAGCACGTCATTACATTAAATAAGTAAATACTATGTTTTCACAAGAAGATCTCGTTCAAGTTGCTCGTCAAACCATGCCGTTTGGTAAATACCAAGGTCGTATTTTGATCGACCTGCCAGAAGCGTATTTACTGTGGTTTGCAAAAGAAGGTTGGCCAAAAGGCAATCTAGGGCAATGGCTACAACTGTCACTTGAAATTAAAATCAACGGTTTAGAAAAGCTGGTTGATCCACTGCGTAGACCAACAGAAAAGAAAAAAGACGAGCCGAAAGTACGTATTCGTTTTGATGACTAATATGACGAGGTAGACTTTCTAGGAAACACATAAAACAGCACACCATGTTCTTCTTTATCAAAGATGAAGCCTGCTCGTTCAGAGACTTTTATTGAGGCAATATTACCTACCTTAATCTCTGCCACTAGCGGATCTTGAAAACGCTCGATGATGGCAGATAACATTTTTTGGGCGACGCCTTTTCCGCGAAAATTTGGCGCCACAGTCCAAGACAGCTCCCAAGCACCGTCGATACGATCCGCTCGGCAGGTACCAACCGATTTAGCGTTCATTTCTGCTATCCATAAGCGCCGTTGCTCAGGTTTATTCAAAGACGCTTCCAGCCACGCTAGGTGCCTATCTAACGATATTTCATCGGTATTATGAGATGCATGTCGTGTTTCAGGGTCATTTCGCCACACCAACAAATCTTCCGCATCTGCCATAGTAACGGGCCGCAAATTCACTTGCTCTGTCATATCGTACCTTCTCTCCTTCCATATTTACCCTTTATTAAAAGCAGTATACTCTTTTGTTTATTATCGCCCATATTTTGAATGTAAAATGACAGTATAAATTAGGGAAAATAAACGAATGGACATCAGAATAGACGATTTATCTGGCGCAGAAATCCAGAAACTATTAACCGAACACCTTGAGGATATGCACACCGCATCACCAGCCGAATGTGTGCATGCTTTAGACTTAACCGAACTCAAAAAACCAAATATTCTCTTCTGGACCGTATGGGAAAACACTCAATTATTGGGTTGTGGCGCGCTGAAAACAATCGACAACCAACACGGCGAAATCAAATCCATGAGAACCACCAGTGCCGCTCGTAATAAAGGCGTGGCTTCTACGTTACTGAGCCATATACTCGATGCTGCTGGCCACAAAGGATTCAAAAAAATCAGCCTAGAAACCGGCCCACAAGATTTCTTTGCCCCCGCCAGAAAGCTCTACAAAAAACATGGTTTTAATGAATGCGGCCCGTTTTCCGACTACAAACTAGATCCGTACAGCGTATTTATGACCAAAACACTATGACTAGAACACCTCAATTTAGAACAAAAAAAAGCCAGCGCGAACGCTGGCCTGTTTTCGTTATTTGGTAAGGGAACAACCAAATAAAGAAACCTTATCTGATCTACTCTAGAGGCCGCCGTGGGTTAATTTGGCAGGATCAAGCAAAACAAGTAACTCTTCTCGACTTAAGTCCGTATTTTCTTCTGCTACATCGACAACTGGGCGACCTTCTTTGTAGGCTTTTTTGGCAATTTCAGCGGCTTTTGCATAGCCAATAATCGGATTAAGCGCCGTGACTAAAATTGGGTTACGATGCAATGCTTCGTTTAATTTATCTTCATTAACGCTCAATGTAGCAATAGCGTTATCAGCAAGTAACTGCCCACTGTTGGCTAGCAATTTAATGCTATTCAGTAGATTCTTAGCAATCATCGGCAACATAACGTTCAATTCAAAGTTACCGGATTGACCACCAATAGTAATCGCGGCATCGTTGCCTATCACTTGCGCGGCCACCATAGCGGTTGCTTCTGGAATCACAGGGTTTACTTTACCCGGCATAATAGACGAACCTGGCTGCAACGCCTGTAATGAAATTTCTCCTAAACCAGCCAATGGGCCAGAGTTCATCCAACGCAAATCATTGGCGATCTTCATATAAGTGACCGCAACGGCTTTAAGCTGACCAGATAACGCCACCGCAGTATCTTGTGAACCGATGAGCGCAAAAAAGTTTTCACCTTGAGTGAAAGTGACTTTTGTTAAATCAGACAATTCTCTCGCAAAAAGGGCTGCAAATTCTGGGTGTGCATTAATGCCCGTACCGACCGCCGTGCCACCTTGAGCAAGCTGTGTGGTTTTACTTTCTAAATACATGAGGTTGTCGATATTGTCTTGCAGTTGAGCCGCCCACGCATGAAAAGTTTGATCCAGTCGAACCGGCATGGCATCCATCAAATGCGTACGTCCCGTCTTAGTAAACCCCTTTAGCGAATCGCCTTTTTCTATAATCGTTTGCCTTAAATGAACCAGCGCTGGCAGTAAATGACCGGTTAATTCTAACGTTGCACTCACATGTATCGCGCTGGGAATAACATCGTTGCTGCTCTGACCATAGTTCACATGGTCATTAGGATTTACCGGTGCACCGTGATAGACGCTGGCTAATGTCGCAATCACTTCATTGGCATTCATGTTGGAGCTGGTACCAGAGCCAGTCTGAAATACGTCCACAGGGAAATGCCGCATGAAATTGTCATCGTTAAGCAGTTCATTACAGGCATCTTGAATCGCTTTAGCAATTTCCGGTGAGAGGCATTTAAGCGTTTCATTCGCACGCGCAGCAGCGGCTTTGATCAATATAAGGGAGCGGATAAACGCGTCTGGAAGTGCTTCGCCACTAATAGGAAAGTTATTAATCGCACGTTGGGTTTGAGCACCGTAAAGCGCCTCTTCTGGCACGTCTAGTTCACCCATACTGTCTTTTTCAATGCGCATTTTCATTCTTTAATGGTGTCCTTATTGTTCGAAGGAAGAGGTAAAGTAATAACTGAGAACCCGTAGACTATGTTCCATTTTGAAGTAGTTTCTCGCGTCTTGATACGTCACGATTAAACGCTTGAGATTAGACAAAGGTAAATACACTTTATCCAAACAGGTCTGACGCCAATGATGAGCAATATTGGTGTCACAAACTGTATCTAGTAACACATTAAACACACGCTGATGCAACAATACGGCATCGGTGATATCCAAGCGTTCCGCATATTCTTCCGTAAGATTTAAATAATAGTAGAGCAATTCCGGCGAATCTGCACATTGACCTGCTTGAATGGTTTGCTCAAGTACTGAAAATGGTACCAAATAGCGACTCATCGCGTTGCCCTCCAAAGAATACAAATGATAACTATTATCAATAATGTGTATGAATGGCAATCCTGTCAAGGTGTTGATAACGATTCTTATTAATTATTACTGTTTTTTACTCTATCCTGATAAGCATCAGTATAAAAAAGCCTCGAATAAAATGAAAAAGCCCCTGCTACATTAAAGTAACAAGGGCTTTCATTTAACCATTCATTCCGTCTATAGGAATTTAATGCTTAATGATGATGACCACCAACGCCATGAGAATGACCATGCGCAATTTCATCATTGGTGCCTTCACGCGCATCGACTATCTGAATATTGAACGTCAAGTCTTTCCCTGACAATGGATGATTAAGATCCACTGTCGCATGCTTCAATCCGGCTTTAATAATAGTAACTTGGCGCATGCCTTGGTCTGTTTTCACCATAGCCACCATGCCTGCTTTCCAGCGTTTCGCACCTTGCAAATGCTTAATTGGCATTTGCTGCGTACGGTCTTCATGGCGCTCTCCGTAAGCGTCAGCACACGCTACCGTCACTTCAAACTCATCACCCACTGCTTTTCCTTCCATGGCTTTTTCTAAACCTGGAATGACATTACCGTGACCATGAAGGTAGGTCGCAGGATCTTTGCCCGCAGACGTTTCGATAAGCTCTTCGCCGTGACGCAAAGTATAATGAAATTGGACGACTTGGTTGTCTGCAATCGACATGCTGTTTCCTCATTTAAATTCAATAATTAAGCGTGACTGCTCATTTTATGGCGGCATTATAAAGGCTGTGAAGAAACTTACCTAGACCCTTATTCAGTCTCTTTCACTAAAAAATAGACAGCTCTAATGAATCTTCTTTAATAATAATGTTCTTTACTAACGCCGCAGCGGTTTTTTCGAAAGGAGAGTGATTTAACACATAAACGGGGTGCTCATCAAAATACTCAACGAGTGCTTTTTCGAAATCACCATGCAAAGAGCCCAGCGTTGAACGCAGCACTTTGTCATTAAAGCTTGAGCCTTCTACATTAATTTTAGTGATTTTTGGCGCCACTAAATACAATCGATCTTCTTCAATTCGCACACCCGATTCAAACGAAGGACTTACTTTTGTGGTTAACGAAAAGGTCTGACCAAAAGCCGTCAATGTCCCCGTCATATTGCTGATCAAATCCACCAATACTAAGCCACCGTCGCGTTCGGTAAAATCCACATCGGCAGAGTCGATGAGCAAATCAAGATTGAGTGTATTATTGTCTAACGTTAGCTTTATATGGTTTTCTTGAGGCTGAGCGAGCTGCTTCGCTACTTCTTGATTCACTTCTGCTTCACCAACACGGAAACTATTACATCCAGTTAATAGTAACGATGCAACGACCAAAATACCGACGCTAACAATGTGGTCTAATTTCATTATTCTCTCCCAGTCGCATCGACAGCCATGTTGCGCATTTCAAACCAAAATCGCATAAAATCTTCTGTTACTTTTTGCTCAATATCGACGGCTTCTTCAGTGGGACAAAACAAAGAAACCGTAAAAACGTTAAAGCCCTCTGGGGTCGTAGTGATGCGTACTCGCGGCTCTGGGCCGGAAATCTTAATGTCCAATCGCTTCTCGATTAAGCTGTTATAACGGGTCGCTACCTCATGAAAATGTTCGCTGTATTCTCGAATTCTCTCGAGTATCTGCTCTTTAATAGCAAACAGGTTTACGTCATCGGTATTGCGACAAACAGAAAAGGTATGCGTCACATAACGACGCATATAGTTCAAGTTTTGCACCGTATGAACCAATAAAACACTGTTCGGCACTACTGTAGTACGCCCTGTGTAAGTGTAGCTCCCGCCTTTTAAATCCACTTCAAACAACGTCGTTGAAAGCCAATCACTGTCCGTGACTTCGCCTTCATAATTAGCAATACGGATCCAATCTCCAACCTGATAAGGCCGTGTGCTCGCGCGATAAAATGCACCAACGATACAGGCGATAAATTCTTTTGTTGCGATGACCAACGCCACCATAAAGGCAGCGATCGAAATCGCGATATTTTGTAATTCAGATGACCAAATTAGAATAAAGCCAACAACTAAAAAAAGGTTAAATATGTTATCGACCGTATTGATTCTCTGACGCTTTTTATCGTGTTCAATATTCTGATTCACACGAATCATACGTTTCGTGTAACGACGCACAATATAAAACAGTAAAGCCCAAGAAATGGTTAACGCAATTTCAACATGGTCTGTAATGATAGAAAAATCTAATTGGGATAAATCGAGTTGCATAAAAACCGTTTCCTTCATCAAGAGCGCCACTTTAACAATCATTACTCAGATCAACAAATAAAAGCACTAGACAAGAGGGAAAATAACACTGTATATTTATACAGTATATTATTTCAAGAGGTGGATCATGCCTGTAATTATCAAATATGTTGTAGAACGCGATGGAATCGAAAAAATGACGTTTACTTCAAAAACGGAAGCCGATGCGTACGATAAATTGTTGGACACCGCCGAAGCGCTGTATGAAATCTTGGATCAAAGCAATCTAGCCGGTGACCATAGTCAAAAGGAAGCACTGTCCATGTACCTAGCGGAGAACAAAGAATCGCTATTAGACGTTTTAGGTACCAAAAAGAAAGCCCCCCAAAAGTCTAAAAAAACCAACGATAAAGCAACAAATGCTCAGCTTGACCTGACCGAATCACCGTCTAAAAAAGCCCTAGAAGATCTGGTTATAGAACCGGATGAAGAAGCGGTTTACGACGAAGATGAAAACACCGTCGTATTTGATGATGAAGAGGTAAGCGACTTCGTTGAAAGTGATGCCGCATAATGCGGTATTTCAAGCCTCATGTATAACGAGGTATTTATTCAATTATCCAATCGAGAAGAGCATTGGTGCGTCATATCACAACTTAGTATCAGACTGTTGAGTCTTAACGCCATCATATCTACGTTTTGCTTCACTATTTACCAACAAGAATTGATGTAAAGGTTAGGATGTACATTTCATTTAACTATTGCCAAACGACCAGAAAGAGCAGAATCATCTTATTGATGAATAAGACTTTTTTAATAAATAGATAAAAAAAAACCTTTTAAACACACTTAACCTTACATATTATTATATTGTTTTACACAATCATAATGGATAGGGAATTATATGAAAATCATGGGAATAGCATTGACAGCATCATTGATCGCTGGAGCATCATTTGCCAATGCAAACGACACTAAATTTGGAGTTCAAGGAGGGTTCGCAAGTGGTGGTGATACTCTTGCTACAGTTAATTTTACAGATGGGTCTTCTGAAACATTAAAAGCTGGATCAGGTATTTCAATTGGTGCATTCACTATTATCCCATTATCAGATAATGGCGTTGCACTAAAGCTTGCAGCTAACTATTTGCATGATTCTGTTACAGCAACTAATGGCGAAGTAACGTTTACTCGACTTCCATTAGATGCGCTAGTATTAAAACAAATGAACAAATGGCAGGTTGCAGCAGGCCTCACTTATCATTTAAATCCTCAATATGAATCTACTTTTAATTCAGGTTCGAAAATTGATGCAGATAACGCCCTAGGTTTACGTTTAGAAGCGAACTACCAAGTCTACAGTAATAGTTTTCTTGCCATGAATATTGGTGCAAGCTATACCAACATTGAATACAGTTTCGTTGGTGTCACCAAAAAATACGATGGTTCAAGTGTTGCCATTACCACTGGTCTAAGCTTCTAATTATCACATTTGAATTTAGTAAAAATAAGAACTAGAGCCTTTATTATAAAGGCTCTTTTTTTACCTAGTTCACGGCTCTCTTTAAAAACTCTCTCCAAAAACTTATCTCACGTATACTTTACATCGTACTTCCTCACCCTTTTTTAAATCAGGACTTTTAATGAAGCCTACCGACTCGCCTAAAAACACTGTCGATAAAAACATGCTCGGCGTCTTTCGCTATAGCCGTCGGGCGATCAATTTGGTGTGGCAAACGTCTCCCTCTCTTACCATTGGGCTCGCACTAGCCACCTGGATTGCAGGCGTACTACCTGCCGCGATGGCCTACGTCGGACAATTGATTGTTGACGCTGTATTAGCGGCCATGGAAAGTTATAAGCAAGACCAAGTATTGCACTATGAAACAGCACTTAACTATGTGGTGCTAGAAGGAATCTTGGTTCTTATCATTGCCGCGGCACAGCGAGCATTAACGGCGCAGCAGGCCATTCTACAAGGTTTGTTAGGTCAAAAAGTTAACTTGATGATCTTAGAAAAAGCCCAAAGCCTAACCCTGTCTCATTTTGAAGACTCTGAGTTTTACGACAAGCTTGTCCGCGCTCGACGCGAAGCATCAAGCCGGCCACTCGCCTTGGTCAACAAGACTTTTTCATTACTTCAAAATGCCATTTCTTTATCAAGTTTTGCAATCTTACTCTGGCACTTTTCTCCATGGGCATTAGCTTTGCTAATCTGTGGGGCGCTGCCCTCTTTTATCGCCGAAGCAAAATTTTCTGGTGATGCTTTTTTGATGTTCCGCTGGCGCTCGCCCGAAGTCCGACAGCAAAACTATTTAGAAACGTTACTGGCTCGCGAAGACAACATAAAAGAAGTTCGCCTTTATCAGCTGGGAGAGCGTTTTTTACAGCGCTACTCTGAAATTTTCCTCAAACTGTTTAAAGAAAGTAAGCGCCTTATTCTTCGAAGAGAAACCTGGGGCTTTGCTCTTGGTGTCATCAGCACACTGGTATTTTATGGTGCCTACGGCTGGATTGTCAGCGACACTATTATTGGTGCGATCACATTAGGTCAAATGACCATGTATTTACTCTTATTCAAGCAAGGCCAAAGCTCTGTTTCAGCCTCATTGACAGCGATCAGCGGCATGTATGAAGACAACCTTTATTTGTCGAACTTATATGAGTATCTAGAACAGGAAACGCCATCGTCTACCTGTGGTTTATTAATTGGCCCAAAACCAAACGATGGTATTCGCTTTGAAGATGTGTCGTTTCAGTATCCAGGCAGTGAAAAATCCGCGCTATCAAATGTCACGCTGCATATTCGTCCCGGTCACAGTCTCGCTATTGTGGGGGAAAATGGTTCTGGTAAAACCACCTTAATAAAATTACTCACACGCCTTTACAATCCAACACAAGGACGCATTTTATTAGATGGGTTGGATTTACTCGAATGGGATGAAACCGCGCTTCTTAAGCGTGTTGGGGTGATTTTTCAAGATTTTGTACGCTATCAATTTATCGTCGGAGAGAATATAGGGGCTGGCGACAACGACCGCTTCAATGACCAAACGGGTTGGCACAAAGCCGCCGAGTTAGGCAAAGCCACTGACTTTATCGAAGAACTCGACAATGGCTACCACACCCAGCTTGGCCGATGGTTTAAAGGTGGACAAGAATTGTCTGGTGGGCAATGGCAAAAAATCGCCTTGGCTCGCGCCTTCATGCGAGAAGACGCCGATATTTTAGTATTAGATGAACCAACGGCCGCGATGGACGCTAAAGCTGAGGCTAATATTTTTCAGCATTTTCAAGAACATACGAAGACAAAAATGGCGATTCTGATTTCTCACCGCTTTTCAACCGTTCGGCTCGCTCATGAAATCATCGTCATGGAGCATGGCGAAGTAAAAGAACGAGGCACTCATGACACCTTGCTTGCTCAACAGGGGCAGTACGCACATTTATTTGCCCTACAAGCACAAGGCTATAAATAACGATTAACCTGTTTCGCCATCGCACCTGCGACGGCGAAACAGGCTTTCCAGACTCATAGACAATACACTAAATACAACAACGCCACCGCCTAACACAACCCATAGGGAAGGACGTTCTCCCAAAATAAATGACGCCATGAGAATCGCCGTTGGCGGAATCAAATACAACACAATGGATATTTTACTGACCTCAGCGCGCGACAAAACATACGCCCAAGCCACGTACGCCAACGCACTCGGGAAAACGCCCAACAGCACCACCGCAAAGTTTATTTGAATCTTTGATGACGCCAAAGAGCTCAGCAAGCCCTGAGAAAAAATCATTAGAATAAGCGTCCCTGTCCACACCGTATAACACACCATGGTTAAGGTGCTATAGCGCGTCGAATAACGTTTTTGCAAAATGAAATACACGCTCCAAGAACACGCTGAAAGAAGAATCAGTAAGCCATTGAGGCTAATATCCCCTATTCCTTTATCGCCAACCACCACGATAAACGCGCCCATCATGCCGCCTAAAATACAACACCAACGCCACATACTCACTGCTTCTTTTAAAACACACCGTGAAATAATCACCGTGAAAATAGGCGTTGATTGAGCCAACACGCTCGCCGCGCCGGCGCTCACACCACGTTGACCAAAGTTTAGTGTAATGTGATGCAAAGCCACGGCAAAAAAACCAAGCAAAAACAGCAAAGGAAGGTCTTGTCGTTTGGGTATTTGAACGCCGTGATACATCACCACGATGGCCATAAAAGCGGAGGCGATTAAAAATCGCAACAACGCCAACTGCCCAGGCGAATACGCCTCTAGACCAATATGAATGCCTATGGGCGAATAAGCCCAACAGAGCACAACAAACAACGCCGCACATGCCAACTTCATCTTTACGCTCTATATCCAACACATTTAAAAATACCGCTGGTCGCTAAGTATTTAGGGAAGGTTTAGTATTAAGGCAATGCATCACAACAACAATTGACGAATACTGCATTCAGTATTCACTTGGAATGAATGATGGAACTTGCTCAAATTCGTATGTTCAAAACCGTGGCCAATCTTGGCAGTGTGGTGCAAGCATCCGCCGCGTTGCACTGTGTTCCTTCTAATATCACGGCGAGAATCAAGACACTTGAATCAGAACTCAAAGTGTCGCTGTTTTACCGAGAAGGTCGCGGGCTTCGAATTACGCCATCAGGTGAGGTGTTTCTGGCCTACGCCGAGAAGATTTTAGCGCTAACAGAAGAAGCCAAACGGGCCGTTGATCCGTCTTCTGAACCCTCTGGCACGCTTCGAATTGGCGCCATTGAATCCTCGGCTACGAGTCGCTTTCCACCAATTCTCACAAAATTTCACGCACAATTTCCAAACGTAGAACTGCAATTTAAAACCGGCACTTGGCCTCAACTACTAGAAGACATGCATCAGCATCGATTAGACGGAGCGGTTATCGCGGTAGACATTGATCGCCCTTTTCTTAACAGTGCGACCTTTCTACAAGAAGATTTGGTTCTCATTTCTTCAGTGTCATCCCAGCCAATAAAATCCGTGAACGACCTAGAGGGAAAAGCCATTTTCATGTGGCCAGAACCCTGTCCATACCGAGCGGCATTAGAAACTTGGCTTAGTCAGAACAACGTTATTTCACCCATCACGAGCATTGCGAGTTATGGCACTATTATTGGCTGTGTCAGTGCCGGAAGTGGAGTATCACTCGTTCCGAAAGGCGTATTTGAGCAATATCAACATGGTATCGGATTAGTAGGTTGTGAGTTTACGGCCTTAGAACCCATTGAAAACCGCGTCATTTGGCGTAATGATACGGGCAAATTTCCCGCTTTAGATGCTTTTATCCATATGATCCAGCAGGATAAACAGTCATAAAATGGTCTCACATTGATAGGAAGCAAATCGCTTTGAACAGACGTCGCTTTATTAAATCCAGCCTACTGCTTGCCATGACAAGCACCTTGCCTAGAGTCGTTCTAGCCACCAATCCTTCTGCGGGATTCGATTACGAACTGATCGTCGCGCCAGCGGATGTCAACATTGTACCGGGCGGCAGCACACCCGCATTGAGTTTTAATGGCGGTTATCCATCACCCGTCATCCGTGCAAAACAGCATCAACCCGTTCGTATTCGAGTCGTGAATCAATTAAACGAGCCAACCACCATTCATTGGCATGGTATGAGAATCCCAATTGGCATGGACGGTGTGCCTTTTTTAAGTCAGCCCCCCATCATGCCCGGCGACACCTTTGACTATGAATTTACGCCACCGGATGCAGGTTCTTTCTGGTATCACCCGCACATGAACAGCGTCGAACAACTTGGTAAAGGCTTGGTTGGCGCGCTGATTGTCGATGAAGCAGAGAAGCCAGACTTCGATGCCGATCTGGTACTTTGTATGAAAAACTGGCACATCAAAGACGATGGCTCTTTTACCGCCCTGACCACACCACAAAATGCTTTTCGTATGGGAACGCCTGGGCGCGTCATGACCATTAACGGTGAAATGCACCCGACCTACGACGTACCCGCTGGCGGTGCCATTCGTGTGCGTTTATTGAACGTCGATAACACCTTGGTGTATGACGTGACGTCAACGGATTCTGATGCTCAAATTATCGCGATTGACGGCAACCCGATTGCTCAACCAAGAACGCTGGGCAATCATCTTATTGCCCCCGGCATGCGCCTTGATCTAGGTGTTATTGCGCCCAGCAAGGCGGGAGGAACAGTCACATTTAAGCACAAGAACAAACCTCTCGTAACACTAAGAGCGGTAACGAGTAAGCTTAAAGATCGCCGACTGCCCACATTGCCACTTAACCCGATTCCTGCGCCAGATTTGGAAAATGCAGAAACGATTAGGTTCGCTTTCGAATGGAACGCCAACATCACGCCGATCCATAAAGATGGCAAGGTAAACTACAATTTTTGGACAATGAACCGCCGTTCATGGGAAGGCATGTCTAAAGGCAACATTCCCGCGCCCCTTGCTAAACTAGAGCTTGGAAAAACCTACATTTTCGAGCTGGCAAATTTGACGCAATACCATCATCCGATCCACATACACGGCCACACCTTTACTGTTTTAAAATCCAATAAAAAAGCCATTACCCCTTTCCACACAGACACCGTTTTACTGGGCCAGAATGAAACTGTTATTGCCGCGTTAGTCGCTGACAACCCAGGCCGATGGATGTATCACTGTCATATTATTGAACACCTTAAAACGGGCTTTATGGGGTATGTTGAAGTCAGCTAAAAGCACCGAATTACGCACAGCCCATGCAAAACACAAGGCGTAAAAAAGCCAGATCAATCATCATTGATCTGGCTTTTTAAAATTTGCTTTTTCTGACAAATAAAAACGTTTTTTACAAATCGTCTTCGTTCTCTTCATCTACCACTTCACGCTTTGTACGTTGAGTTGGTGCCGCCAAAATTTCTAGATAAAACGTTGGCCATGCTTGGCTTTCAGCGAAGCTAATTTTGTCATTAATTTCGGCTACGTGAATAACGTCCGCTTGTTCTTCTGTTTGGCCAAATTTGCAGTCAAATCCCCAAAAATCAGCGTATTCAGGCAGAGCCTTATTACGCTCTCTTTTCAGATATTTTTTAATTTCGCTTTTAGTCGCTTCGATTAATCGAGGGTAAGCAATTTTTGGATGAGATAGCTCAAATGTTTTTTTCATTAGGGTCCTAAAAGATTAATAATCAGGAAGTGGCGTAACACGTTCCAATTGGCGAGCATAATAACGGATCAAGCCGCTTGCAGCTATGAATAAGTCGTCCAATCACCAACCTCGACGACTTACCCACTCCTAATCTACTATTCCTTTACGACTCTTCTACATACGCTCTTAACAAACGGTGGATAAACGTCAATTTTTCGCGAACCGCAGGGACCAAGATAAAAGGGTATAGGTCCGGTTGCCCCATGCCACGGTTTAGGTTATTAACCGCAAAGGTTAAGGGTAAATACTGCGCCAAAATATCATCGAAATTATCGTGTCTATACGGGTCAATATTCACCATTACCGCCAAATTTTCTCGATTAGATCCATGCGGCTGCAGGCTCAATCCAAGGTCACTGGCGGTTTCCAATGTATCGGCAATATGCAGGTAATGCGCCCATGTTTCGGCCCAATCTTCCCAAGGGTGAGAAGATGCATAAACACTGATAAACGATTCTTGCCACTCTGCATTAGGCGCCTTGTAATGCGCTTCTAACGCATCAGCATAGCTTTCTCTGTCGTCACCAAAAAGCTCGCGGAAATCGGCTAAAACCTGCTCATCGTCAAAAACTAACGGATCCCAATAATAATGTCCAATCTCATGACGAAAGTGTCCAATTACCGTGCGATAAGACTCATTCATGTCTTCGCGCATCTGTTCACGATCTACGGAATTTCCTTCAGCAGCATTAATGGTTACCTGACCAGAAGCATGGCCGGTCATGGCGCTTACATCTTCTGGAACCACGTTATTTTCAGAAATGAAATCGAATGACAAACCGTCTTCTGGTGCACTTTTCTTACTGACCAAAGGCAAACCGAGACGCAATAAAGAGTACACTAACCTATGCTTAGCAAACTCTAACTGCTGCCATGCTTGGCGCTCTTCTATTTTCTCCAAGTTCGGAATATGACGGTTCAATTCACACGCCATACAGAAAGTACTGCCACCCTCTTCTACCATCCAATTACACACTTGGTGCTGATGGTTTTCACAGTAATACAAACGTTTAGCTGGCACAGATTTATCTGCCATAGCATACCAAGTATTGTCGACCGACTTTAATGCACTGATCACCATTTGATCTGGTAAAAAACCCAAAGACGACGAGCATTGCTCGCAGCGTGTGTTCTCAAACAACACAGTCTGACCACACTGCTGGCAACTGAAAATCTTCATAAAGCTCCTTCTATCGAGAGATAGAAAAATAAATAAATAAAAATGAATAAACGAAAATACGGAATCAAGCTCACGTAATTGCGCAGTAGTAGGATCATAGTTTAAAGTACGATGAAATACCTGTTTATATGCCATTCTTGAATGGGATATTTTTTCATTTAAAAAAACAATCATTGAGATAATATATTGCAAAACAAAAGCAAAGGCTTCGCGACTATTTCTGACGTTGCTAAATACGCAAAAGTAGGCAAAACAAGTGTTTCACGCTATCTCAATGGCGAACAAGATAAGCTGTCAGACCCCTTACGTGAAAAAATATATCAAGCAATAGAGCACCTTGATTTTCGTCCAAATCACTCTGCCAGAATGCTAAAAGCAGGGCATTCAAAGCTTATTGGACTGCTACTGGCGGATGTTACTAACCCATACTCCATTGATGTCCTTCAGGGCATAGAGCATGTTTGTCGACGCGAAGGTTACATGCTAATGGTATGCAACACAGACAATCAGAAAGAGCTACAAGACAGCTATTTAACACTACTCGAAGCACATCGAGTCGATGGCATAATCGTCAATACCGCCGGCATGGCACAAAAACAAATCACCAATTTGAAGCGAATCTCTTGCCCTTTGGTTCTCGTCGATCGGATCGATACTTCGCTTGGATTTGATACCGTTGGGCTAGACAACGAAGCGGCTGTCAAAGAGGTATGCACACATCTACAAACAAAAGCCTATCAATCCATTTTGGTGGTGACGGAATCCATCGCCATAGACCCTCGCCAAGCTAGAGTCGACGCGATTAAAGCGTTCACCCGAGAAAACAACGACATTACCTGTGAGATTATTGAAATCGAGAAAATGAGTGTGGATTTGCTCATCAAGGTTATTCAAAACTTTATCGATTCACACCCAAATCGCAAAAAAGCCATTTTCACGACCAACGGCGTAGCGATGATGAGCACCGCGAAAGCCTTGAAGCACCTCAACATGCACATTGGTTCGAACATCGGCTTAGTCTCTATCGATGATCCAGAGTGGGCGCAGCTTTTTGAAGGCGGTATCACCGTTATGCGCCAGCCTACAAGGGTCATAGGGCAAACCGCTTGCGAGCGTTTACTGGCGAGAGTCCAGGGCAACAACGAACCTGCGCAACACATTAAGCTCAAAGCCGAACTCGTTATTCGCCAATCGACCTAGTTCATTCCGAACACAAAACACTCCAAATAAGATAGAAAGCAATTAATAAACTCTATTCATGGAACCGATTCCATGATATCGTTTTTCGCCTAAAGTGCGATCATCATAATCATAAAAAACCGATCCATAATGGAGCTATCATGAAAAAAATATTGACACTGCTAACCGCAGCCGCTGCCATCACACTCGCTGGATGTAGCGAAGATTCTGCTAAGTCTGACACCGTAAAACTCGTCGTTGCCCACAATCAAACTAACCTTTCAAGCCCATACCAAACAGGCATGCTTAAACTGAAGGAAGTGGCCGATAAATCAGGCTTTTTTGATGTAGAAGTACACGCAGGAACCATAGGTACCAATGAGAATGAGTTGGTTGAAAAGCTGGTTCTTGGTGGTGCAGACATGGTGTTGGTTTCTCCCGGTTTTATGACGTCATCTGGCATTGATGAAGTTGATCTATTCTCTTTATTATATTTATTTAATGACTACAGCCACTGGGAAAAAGTAGTGGATGGAAAAGTAGGTAACGATATAGCGGACATCATCTACACCAAATCAGGTGAAAAATACCGTGTCGCGGCTTACTGGACAGCCGGTGTGCGTCATTGGTATGGCAAACAACCCGTCAACAGTTTTGCCGATGTCAAAGGCATAAAAATCCGCACTCAGACGTCAGGTGTGGTGTCTCAATATTGGAAAGAGATCGGTGCAGTTCCAACCTCCGTTGCTTGGGCTGAGTTGTATCAAGCGTTATCCAGCAACGTTGTTGACGCCGCTGAAAACGCCTACCCCTATTTCATCCCGATGGAACATCATAAAACCAACAATGGTAAGTATATTTCTGAAACCGGTCACGACTTCACAACTCGCTTGTTGCTTGTTCGTAATTCCGTTTGGGAAGGCTTCACCAATGAACAGCATGCTGCCTTCGATCAAGCAGTGACCGAAGCGACGAAGGCAGAGCGTCAAGCTCTGTACAGTGAAGAGTCGACTTATAAACAAAAAGCCATTGATGATGGCGCTATTATTAATACGCTAGATCGCACGCCTTTCATCGAAAAAGCACACTCAATTCAAGACCAATGGGCGGCCAAATATGGCATGACCGACGTACTTGAAACCATTCGTCAGACTAAATAACACTCGCTGCTGGCTCCGAGCCTCCCTCGGAGCCTAAAGGATGTATGGTATGCAAATACTGACTAAATTCATTGCCAGACTACAAATCACATTGGGCGTTTTGCTCCTTGTGATTTTTTTAGCTTCCACTTTAATCCAAGTTGTTACCCGCTATCTTGGTATCTCCGTGTTATGGACAGAAGAAGTGGCGGTTAACTCCTTTATTTGGGCCATGTTTCTCGGTGCGGCCGTCATGGTAAGAGAAAATAAACATTTTGGATTTGATGTTCTGACACACTATTTAAAAGGCACAAAACGTTCAATATTGGTTATTTTTCAAAATCTAATCATGTTGATATTTTGCCTATTATGCTCTCTTTACAGCGTTGAAATTACTCAAGCCTTTTGGCATTCTCGCTGGATCAGCATCCCCGAATTCCGTCAAGGTTATGTCTGGCTCATCATGCCAATCACCTTCATTAGCTCCAGTGTTTATCTACTGGATAACATCTACAACGAAGCAAAAACACTGTCTTGCTTCAAGGGGGCTTCATGGAACTTGCGATAATCACTCTACTATTTATCACTCTTATCATTATTGGAATTCCCATTGCCTTCTCCATTGGCATTGCGTCCTTGGTCGGCATTGGCACCATGACTGGTGCACCAACCACCATGATTCCAATGAAGATGTTTTACGGTCTTAACTCTTATGTATTACTCGCCGTGCCTCTTTTTGTATTAACCGCGAACATCATGAACAGCGGCCAGATTTCTCATCGATTAATTAACTTTTCTATTGCCTTAGTAGGACGAAAACCAGGCGGTCTTGGGCATGCTAACGTACTTGTATCTATGCTGTTTGCTGGTGTTAGTGGCTCTTCCACGGCCGATACCGCTGGTGTCGGGAAAATCCTAATTCCTAATATGATCAACAAAGGCTACAGTCGCGAAATGTCGGTTGGGGTGACCGCCGCGTCATCTACCATTGGCGGCATTATTCCACCCAGTATCACCATGGTAATTTATGGTGGATTGACCAACACCTCCGTTGGACAATTATTTATCGGTGGCATGGTGCCAGGGGTATTGATCGGCCTTGGGATGATGCTTGTGATTAGTATTATTGCTCGACGCGATAATTTACCGGTGATGGAAAAAATCAGCCGTGCCGAATTCATAGCACTAAGCAAAGACGCCATTCCAGCGATGATCACGCCACTTATCATTATTGGTGGCATCGTATTCGGCGTATTCACACCAACAGAAGCGGCGGCGTTTTCTGCTCTTTATGCTTACTTAGTCAGCGCGTTTTACTACAAATCCATTAGCCTCAAAGACTTGCCTAAGATTTTCACTGAAACATTAAAGCTCAGCTGCTTATCACTCTTTGCTCTGGCAGCGGCTTCCGCACTGGGCGAATTTTTAGGTTACTATCAAATCAACGCGACAGTTTCCAACTTCTTCAGCGGCATTGGCAATAATGAGTATCTGTTCTTATTCATTATTGTGGCCTTCTTCTTATTTATTGGTACCTTCATGGACGCCATTCCTGCCATGGTGCTGTTTGTACCAGTGATTTATCCCGTTGCGCTCACCTTAGGAGTCGATCCTGTTCAGTTAGGAATTGTCGTTATTATTACCCTATCAATCGGCTTAATCACACCACCTTATGGTCTATGTTTGTTGATTGCCAGCGCCATTGGAGAGTTGTCCATAGACAAATCATTCAAAGCAGTCATGCCTTATATTTCGGTCATTGTCTTGGTGCTCGTTGCCGTGATATTTATGCCATTTATTTTGTTGGTATAGCTGAAAAAATAACAATAAGGGATCAACCATTATGCAAAAAAAATCAAAACACGCCTTTGTCACGCTGGGTGAAGCCATGGCGATGTTTGTTGCCAACACTCCAGGCCAACTTGCAGATATCGAAGAATTCCACCGTTCGTTAGCCGGTGCCGAGGTCAACGTCGCTATCGGTATGGCACGTTTGGGCTTTGAAGCCAGCTACATTAGTAAAGTTGGCAAAGACAGTTTTGGTGAGTTCATTCGCCAAGCCATTAGCAAAGAGAATATTTGCAATGACTGGATATCTGAGAGCGCCAGTCATGCGACCGGTTTTATGTTGAAATCGAATGTCACCGACGGCAGCGATCCCAAAGTAGAGTACTTCCGCCGCAATTCAGCGGCGTCCACATTAAGCGCGGTAGACATTGACGCCAGCCTTTTCAAAACTGGCGCACATTTACACCTAACTGGCATAGCTGCAGCGGTATCCGTACCAATGCGAGACGCTGCAAAACACGCATTAGAACTCGCTAAGAAACAAGGTTGCAGTGTCTCTTTTGATACCAACTTGCGCCCTTCCCTATGGTCCGATCAAGCCACCATGGTCGCGACAATCAATGAATTTGCCTTCGCCAGCGACATTGTCTTACCTGGCATAGAAGAAGGTAAAATACTCACAGGCAGCGACCAACCAGAAAAGATTGCAGATTTTTACCTTCAGCAAGGCGTCAAAGCGGTTATCGTAAAGCTCGGTAGTGACGGCGCGTATTTCAAAACCAGCTCAGGCGAGTCGGGTACTGCCGCAGGTTTTCCTGTCACTAAAGTAGTCGATACCGTGGGCGCGGGAGATAGTTTTGCGGTGGGAATTATCTCAGCATTGCTTGATGGTAAAACCATGGTGCAAGCCGCTCGACGTGGAAATCTGCTAGGCTCATTAACGGTTCAAGTTCGCGGAGACAGCGAAGCGCTACCGACTCGCGCTCACTTAAATAGTTTAGAAAAGAACCAGTTAGAAAAGGAATAATAGGATGAAGAAAAAAATAATTTTATACCGAGACATTCCAGCACAAGAGCGCCAACGACTAGATAACCAATTTGATATCACTTTCTTCAATGGCGTCAACGAAGAAAATAAAGACGCCTTTATCGCCGCCCTTGCCGACGCGGAAGGCTTAATAGGCACCAGCACGAATATGAGTTCAGAACTTTTAAGCCTTGCCCCTAAGCTAAAAGCCGCATCGACGATTTCCGTCGGTACAGATCTATACGACTTGAATTACCTAACCGAGCGTAGCATCCCCTTAATGCACACACCGGGTGTACTGAACGAAACCACCGCCGACACCCTTTTCACACTCATTATGTGTACGGCTCGCCGCGCTGTCGAATTATCAAACATGGTGCGAGAAGGCCGCTGGATCAGCAACGTAGGCGAGGCGCTTTACGGCACGGATGTACATGGTAAAACCCTCGGCATCATTGGCATGGGTCGTATTGGTTACGCCATCGCCAAACGTGGGCATTTTGGTTTTGATATGAAAATACAGTACAGCAACCGAAATCGTAAACCGGACGCTGAACAAGATTTGAACGCCACTTTTATGGACATGGAAGAGCTACTTAAAACATCCGATTTTGTCTGTGTCATGACGCCATTAACCTCTGAAACTGAGCGATTAATTGGGGCAAAAGAATTCACTATGATGAAAGAAAGCGCCATTTTCATCAACGGTTCTCGTGGCAAAGTGATCGATGAAGCCGCTCTTGTCGAAGCCTTAATCAATGGCACCATTCGCGCCGCAGGGCTAGACGTATTTGAAGTGGAACCGTTACCGGCCAGCTCTCCTCTTTGCAAACTAGACAACGCGGTACTATTTCCACATATTGGCTCTGCGACCACAGAAACGCGGCTTAAAATGGTAACCTGCGCCGTAGACAACCTGATCAATGCACTCAATGGTGACATCTCTCAAAACTGCGCGAATAAAAAGCAACTCAACAGGTAGTCTTTGGCTACCTGTTCTTTTTTCCTTTCTTACTCATTTACCTGGTTATCTTATTATAAAACCGTGCGCAATCTAGAAAAGCGCGCAGCATCAATAATTGACCAAAGATGCAATATACCGCCAATCAACCACATAAAGAACAGAATCACCGTTGCCCCTAATGCATAGCTCACAAAGACCGTTACAAAAAAGAACAGCGCCATAAAAATACGCCCCTGAACCAACTGACCTAATCCAGGAACAAAAACACTACAAAGTGCGGCAAGTACATTGCCTCCAGAACCTTGACCCGACATAAGCATTTCCATCGTAAAAGCGATTAAATAGACAGCAAGAATAATGACAAAACAATTAAATGAAAAGTCCTCTCATTCAAGAGACCCTGTTAAAAATATTCTTTCTTATCCTGGTAAGCCTGCTTAATGTGCTCTATCAGTAGCCTTAACTTTTCGGGTAAATATTTAGTAAAAGGGTAAATAGCGTAAACCCCAAGCCGTCGAGGCTGAAACTCCGGCAAAATAGCGACCAGTTTGCCCTGTTGCAAATCTTCATAAACACAACAACGCGGGACATAGACGATACCAAAGCCCGACAAAGCGGCTTTGCGTAAAGCTTGAGCGTTATTGGTCGCAAAACTGCCGCTAATACGAACGCTTTCTTCAATGCTATTTTTTGTAAAACGCCAATCAAAAGACCCTTGCGCTTGGTAGGTATAAGCCAAACAGTTATGGTCTTTTAGTGCGTCTAGACTTGAAACGTCGCCATGTTTTTTAAGATAGCTCGGTGAGCAGCAAACCACCCAATTAGATTGAATCAAAGGCTTGGCAATCATGCTCGAATCTTCAAGCTTGCCGGTGCGAATCGCAAGATCGAGCCCTTCTTCCACCAAATCCACAAAGTCATTTTCAAGGCGCATATCGACGGTGATGTTCGGATATTGCTGACAGAATTCCGCAATGGCTTCCGCTAAAAGTAATTCTCCTGAAATCGTCGGAACCGAAATGTTAATACTGCCACTCAAGCCTTGGCTAAACGCCGACACCGAAGCGACGGCATCACTCACTTGGCCTTCTATATTTTTGGCATGAACGTACAAACTTTCGCCCGCTTCCGTCAAGCTGAGTCGTCTTGTGGTGCGATGGATCAGTTGTACACCAAGATCTTGCTCTAGCTTACTGATGCGCTTGCTCAGTGCAGGCGTCGACAAACCCGCGTATTGCGCGGCTTTATTGAACGAACCTGCGTCGGCGACATTCACAAAAAGCGTTAAATCTGCAGCGTTCAAAGCACTTGCTCCTGTTTTATTACGTCGTTTTTAGAAAGAGTTTATTATTTTATGTCGTATTTATTATAAATCAATCAAAGACTATGATTAGGAATAACAAATAGACTCGACTAAAAAGGAGCAAGATCCATGCGTCTTAAAGACTGCCACAACTTCCACGATTTTCGTATTCTGGCTAAAAAGCGTTTACCCAGTCCGATTTTTAACTACATTGATGGCGGCTCTGACGATGAATCGACCTATCGCCGCAACACCGCCGCGTTCGAAACCTGCGACCTAGTACCAAGCGTTCTGACAGGCGTAAAAGACGTTGACCTGTCTGTCACCGTCATGGGGCAAAAACTTAGTCTTCCCGTCTATTGCTCACCCACCGCATTACAACGTTTATTCCACCACGATGGCGAAAGAGCCGTTGCCAATGCTGCCGAAAAGTACGGCACCATGTTTGGTGTATCGTCCCTTGGCACCGTCAGTATGGAAGAAATCGCCAAGCAAACCACCACGCCTCAGGTGTATCAGTTTTACTTTCATAAAGACCGCGAATTGAACCGCGCCATGATGCAACGGGCCAAAGATTCCGGCGTACAAGTGATGATGTTAACCGTCGATTCGATCACCGGTGGCAACCGAGAACGAGACCTTCGCACCGGTTTTTCCATTCCCTTTAAATTGAATTTAAAAGGCATGTTGCAATTTGTTCTAAAACCCATGTGGGGCATTAACTACGTCACGCACGAACCATTTAGCCTGCCTCAGCTTGATAAACACGTAGACATGGGCAACGGAGCCACCTCCATTGGCGATTACTTTACCAACATGCTCGACCCTTCAATGAACTGGGACGACGTGGCGGAAATGGTGAAATTCTGGGACGGACAATTCTGTTTAAAAGGCATCATGAGCCGAGAAGACGCACGCAAAGCGGTCGAAATTGGCTGCACTGGCGTGGTCATTTCCAACCATGGCGGACGTCAGCTTGATGGCTCTCGCAGCTCATTTGACCAACTGGCGGAAATCGTCGAAGAAGTGGGCGATGAAATAGACGTCATCTTTGACAGCGGTGTACAACGCGGCACCCACGTACTCAAAGCCTTGTCCCTCGGCGCAAAAGCCGTCGGCATCGGCCGCATGTATTTATACCCACTCGCCGCCGCCGGACAACCCGGCGTAGAGCGCGCACTTGGGCTCATGAAAGCAGAACTCGAACGCGATATGAAACTCATGGGCAAAACATCGATTGATCAGCTCAATAGAGAAAACCTGCGGTTTCGGTCTTAGACCAGTCCTCTCCCCTTATCTTCGAGGGGAGAGGTATATAGACCGACTACATGGTTTACAAAGCAATACTTCGAAACTGCCGCCAATCTCATCGAAACGCCACTTATGTTAACCAGACAGCAAATTGAGGTAGTGGTTTTTGTTAAAGCCAAAACTACAACTCCCCCACTAAGTCCCGCCATTGTTGGCGATACAAATTCAGCAGCGGTTTTATCTGTGCTTCGCACATAGCGAGGCTTAGGCGGCCTTTTAGTTTTAAGCTTTTGTTAGACAGCAATGCTGCGCCGCCGGAGGCGTAAATCCTATTTGTTCTTAGAAAAATACGGAAAAGCCCACTAGGAATCACTGATCTTTTTATACAAATATTTGCGGCAGGTTTTTTCATCTATTCGGTTGATAGTAAACACTAAAATACCAATGACCACGATAGAAAATACAATCCTCCCCCAAAATATCGTGGTGAAGTTTGCGCCGATCAGAAGAACCAGTAATGTGTCCTCAATCAGACTGTGTAGTAGATTGAGCAGCATCATGGCGACAAAAATATCCCTTGGCGAAATGTGGCCTCGTTTCGCTTCATTAATCAGCAAACCGCCACCAAAAGAAACACCTAGTGTGATACCAACGATAGCCAAATTCGTAGCTTCTCGACTGATGCCAAGCATCGACAAAATGGGCTTAAGCAAAATCCCCATGAGCTTTTCGATACCCAACAGTTTTAAAATACGCAGAAAAGTGATCAACACGGCAATCACAACAAAGATCATCACTAGGCTTTGAAGCTGATCCATTGCCCATGCAAGATAGCTTGGGTCACTGGTTGGAGCATGGCGCCAAACGATGTCGGCCGGCGTATTTAACAAATCCCCGCTTTGGTAAATTTTATGAAAAATCCAGCCCATTAATAAACTGCCACCAAGGCGAATGATCAGCGTCACCACAATTCCAACGCCTGCTTTTTTAGCGACAGCGGCTTCTAAAGGCAACGAATGCGCGAGCAATAATAAAATCCCCAGAACGGACACTTGGGCCACGGTTAAATCCGTGTCCATGCTCATAAACACCACCAGCCCAGCGTACATATTGGTCACGATTGTGGTCGCCCAGACTAGGCCCATTTCACTGGGCAAACCTACCAACGTCATAACAGGGCTCAGCCATTGGCTTAGTAATACGATGCCGCCGAATTCTTCTATGATTTTGATGATAATAATCATCGGGATCATGATTTTATAAAGCGTCCATGTGACGTTAAGAATCTCTTTCCACAGACCATTCAATAAAAGCCCAATCAACACCATTATTTGTTTATGCATCGTCTTATTCCAAAGAAAATAATGTAACGAATCTTATGTGTATATCAAAAAATATGCCTATTAATACAATCAAAAAAAGATATTATTATTTCTAAAACCTCTTTTTATAAGAAATTTTATATCTAAAAGCATTAATTTTGAGAAATTTATGGAAATAGACAATTTAGACCGGAAAATTTTAACCATCCTCCAGCGCAACAACCGTATCGCAAATATTGATTTGGCCGAAGAGGTTGGTTTGTCGCCACCAGCTTGCCATAAAAGAGTAAAGCGACTCAGAGATAACAACATTATTGTCGGAGACGTTTCCTTGGTGAACCCGGAGCTAACCGGCAATAAGTTGACCTTATTGGTATCGGTAGAAATGGAACGTGACCGTAAAGAAATATACGATGACTTTAAACGATCCATCAGCAATGCCACAGAAGTGAGGCATTGTTATCAAATAACCGGTAGTTACGATTTTATGATGATCGTCATCGTGCCAGACATTCAAGCTTATGAGCGGTTTGTAGATCGAGTGATCCACACAGACACTAACATTCGAAAATTCCAAACCTCTGTTTCGCTTCGAACAGTAAAAACCACCACCCAAATTAACCTAGACGAATGATCAACACGACGCCATGAGTTTATTAGGTGGATGAGTGGTGACGTTTCAAATCAATAAGGAAAGAATCAGTAAGTATCGCCTAAAAGGCCGTGATGCTGCGGCTAGGGAAAAGAGACGCTGGTACCTGTTTAATTTATTCAACATACTGTCGCCATTAAACAGACAAATAAGAGCGCTTCAATACAATGGACACAGAAACAAAAACACTGAGTCGAGCTGGGCTCATCATTCTAATGGCGGGGCAACTACTGCCCTTAATCGATTTTTCCATCGTCAATGTGGCGCTGGCTTCTATTGCAGAATCATTGGATGCCAGTCACCTTCAACTAGAATTGATGGTCGCAGCGTATGGTGTTGGCTTTGCCGTGTGCTTGGCAATGGGCGGACGTTTAGGCGATAACTTCGGGCGTCGACGTTTATTCATCATGGGCGTCTGGGTATTTGGCATTGCGTCACTGGCCTGTGGTTTGTCCTCTTCCATTACTGGACTACTTATCGCTCGGGTCGCGCAAGGTGTTGGCGCAGCCATGATAGTGCCGCAAATTCTCGCCACCATTCACGTTACATTAACGGGTAAACGTCACTCTTTTGCGATTGGCTCTTACGGCGCCGTGGGTGGATTGGCGTTTGTGCTTGGGCAAGTTTTAGGGGGCTTTTTAGTCTCGGCTGATGTGGCAGGCTTGGGTTGGCGCAGTGTGTTTTTGATCAACATTCCCGTGTGCATCGGTATTCTTATCTGTGCGCGTATTTGGGTACCAGAAAGTCGATCAGAGCACCCTGCCAATGTAGATTGGACAGGAACATTCGTGCTCGCAGCGGCATTGCTTTGTTTATTGATTCCTGTCGCCTTAGGGCCAGAATATCATTGGTCATGGCCTTTCTTAACCATGCTTGTGTGCGTTATTCCTCTTTTGTATTTACTGTGGAAAGTTGAACTCCAAAAAGAAAAGAATGGCCGTTTTCCATTAATGCCACCGCGCTTGCTGCGTCTGCATTCCATTCAATTCGGCATTATTTTAGCGGTTCTGATGTTTTCCAGTTGGAGCGGTTTTATGTTTTCGGTCGCGCTTACGTTTCAGTCTGGTTTAGGGAAATCTCCGTTAGAATCAGGCAACGCTTTCATTATGCTGGGTCTGTCCTTTTTTATCGGCTCCCTTTACAGCGCCAGAATTTCGGATCGAATTGGTAAGCTTAATACACTATTTTTAGGCTGTGCATTACAAATGCCCGCGTTACTTACCTTGGCATGGACCTTCTACCATTTCTGGCCCAATATCGGCGTCACCACATTATTACCGACCACCTTTTTTATTGGTGTTGGGCAAGCTTTCATCGTCGGGAGTTTCTTTCGGATTGGCTTATCAGAAGTCTCTAAAAAAGACGCGGGAGCCAGCAGCGCCATGCTTACCACGGTTCAGCAAGCCGCATTTGGGTTTGGTTCGGCATTACTTGGCACCATTCTTTACCAAACCTTCGAGATGACGCAAAGCCACCAAACGGCCATCGCCACCGTCTTGATCGCCGAATTCGGTTTGATGCTAGCGTTAGTGATTGCCGGGCTTTTCTACCGCCGTCGATTGCATAACCTATAGCGTCATAACAAGATCAAACAGTTGGAAATCCAGCCATTTATATGGCGTTTAACCGACTCTGCAAAGAGAGCGTTAAACGCTTAGGGTTCACTGCAGTCAAGGTCACCGAATCACATTGTTGGAATTGACTGAATGTTTTAATGGCTTCCAAAAAGGCATTAATAATCTGATCATCATCAAAGACTTGTTGCCCTGAATTTGATTCTAAATGCAGGAATTTTATTTCTAATAAGCGGATTTTTCGATGAGCCTTGCAATCCATTCGTCCAATGAATTCGCCCCGAAAAAGCAGCGGTAAGGAAAAGTAGCCATATTTCCTCTTGGCTTCTGGCACATAACATTCGATCTGGTAATCATATTGAAATAGATGCTTGAGCCGATCACGCTGAATGACGCTGTTATCGAATGGTGACAAAATATGCAGGCGGTTGCTCAAATTTGGCAGGCGACGCTCAAGCGCACCCGTTTCTATGAAATACACCTCACCACTACTAAGCTGAACTTGCTCTAACACGCCTTGCGCTAAACGCTCGTTAACCAAAGACTTCACTGCGTTACGCAGCGCTGTATTGCGGCGTAAATAGGTTAACCCTTTCAGTGATACAGCCCCATGACAACGAAGCTGTTGATCGACCATATGCGTCACAAATTCTTCCATACTCGGCATGGTTACGTTGGTGGAAGAGGGTAAAACTCGCTCGGTTAAATCGTAGTTTTTTTGAAAACCAACGCGATCCTTCACCATTAGATCACCTTCCATGAACAACTGTTCCAGCGCCTTTTTAGCGGGTTTCCAGTCCCACCAGCCTGCGCGATTACTGACTTTGGTTTCGACGTCTCGGGAACGCAACGGTCCTTCCGTACGAACTCGCTCTAATAGCTCCGCCATCAGTTTTCTATCAGGGTTTTTATTCCAATGAGTTTGACCACTTTTAATCGCGTGCTTATAAGGTAGAGAAAAACGAAAGTCATCAATAGGAAGAAACGCCGCCGCGTGAGACCAATATTCGAAAATATCGCCCTCAATCAACATTTTATTTATCATCGAAGGGTCAAACTTAGGCACTCTAGAATGAAGCACATGGTGATGCGCCCGCTCCACCACAGAAATGGTATCGATCTGAACGTAACCTAAATAACTCACTGCCTTACGTGCGCCAGCCAAGCCGCTACCAAACGGACTCGTCTGTAACAAGCCTTGGGATGACAAGGCCAAGCGGCGAAGGCGAGCAAGGTCTTTGGTGGATTTAAGTTCGATCATGGTTGTGTGACACCTCATTGGAGGTTTAACAAATCAGATTTGGCAAACAATCGCGCCGGTTGTGCGCTTTTCCCAATTCTTTAAGGTGACTGAGCGATAACCCTGCATAATGTCATCCGCAACAAAAGACGTAATGCCAACATGGTCCAATAAGGCTGTCATGACAGACTCAGCCGCTCGTACTGCGCCATCATCACACTTTAACGCAATGGCGAGTTTTAGCTCAGGAATCGCAGCAATATAAACACCTTCTGCCCCAACTTTAAGGAATACGCGTTGCTGCAATACCCTCATCATGTCTGTGCAATAACGCTCGGTTCCAGCCACCATAAAAGGATGCTTCACCACGGCGTCATATAATGTTTTACAGGCTTGTTGTCGTTCTGCTGATAAGCCTTCAGGACTCGCAAACTTGGCAAACGCTAAGGCAAGATTCGTCAATGGCATCGCCCATGTTGGAGCGGAGCAACCATCTGGCGACCAAGGCGCTGTGCTGTAATCGTACTCGCACATCTGAGCCATGGTATCTGAAATTTTCTGCTGGACAGGGTGATCAATACCAATGTAACCCTGCGATGGCACATCAAGCAATTTGGCTAGCCCCAGCATTCCTGCATGTTTGCCAGAGCAATTATTATGCAATTGATTTGGTTTTCTCCCTTCCCCTGCTAGCACATAACCTGACTCGACACGCATTGGCCAATGACAGCCACACTCAAAGTCCGTTTCAGAGGAGGTAAGTTTATCCAACATACTTTGCACCGTGGCAACATGCTCAGGCTCGCCATTATGAGACGCACAACAGATGGCAATTTCTTCGTCGCTAAAAGCAAATTTCTCGGCTCCACCCATCTCAATAAAAGCGAGTGCTTGCATGGCTTTTATTGCACTACGCGGGTAAACCAACGCATCGACATCCCCCCAAGATTCCACCACCTCACCGTCGCTTGAAACAACAACCGCCTTGATATTATGTTCACTTTCAACAATACCGCCGCGCATCACTTTCACAGAAAGAGGAGAAGAGAGTGAAGCGGAATGAGTGCCATGCTGCATAGGATGGTTCCTTTATCTAACAATGGAAGTGAGAATAAAATATTGAAAACAGAGTAAATTGAACGTGAGGAGAAAACAAGGATAAGAAAAGCAACGTTAATTAATCACCGAACACACACAGTTAGACCGCTTATATGAAAAAAGAAAGCGACGACTGAGGTTGGTGATCGTGTCGAAGTACGTCGTTGTTTGATCACATAAAAGAATCATTGCCCCTGAGCCACTAGCAATACGATCACGAGGAACAGGGAAAAGGACACACCTTGCCAGAACATAACAGGGTTACGCTGTATCAATGGTGGACGAGTTCGGTCGAGGAATATTTGGTTGGGGTGATGTAAGTCATAGACGAATTCAGAGACTTCTTCGTAGCGCTTTAGCGGGTTGATGTTTAGGGCTTTATGCAGTGCGTCATCAATCCACACCGGCAACTCTGAGTCTTCGGTAATAACGCTGCGATAAGTTAAACGTCGTTGGGCGGCCACGCTTCGAGCTTGGGCTATTTTCGAGCTGTAAGGGAATTGGTTGCCAGATAACATTTGATAAGCAATAACGCCGAGCGCGTAAATGTCAGATCGCTCGGTGCCCGCATGACCAAGGAAGTATTCTGGTGCGGAGTAGCGCATGGTGCCGCGTAGAACCTCTTCGTCTTGGGTGTTGGTAACGCCTGCAATGTAAGTGGAACCAAAGTCGATGATTTTCACGATGTTGTGCTTGTCTATCATGATGTTTGCAGGGCGAATGTCTTGATGAATCATGGCTTTACGGTGAAAAGCCTGCAGGCCATTGGCAATTTGCGAGATGATGTCGCGGATTTTTTCCAGCGTGGGCTTTTGGTTGTCTATCATCCATTGTGCAAGAGATTGGCCTTCGATGTATTCGGTAACAAGGTAAAGCGATTCTCGCTGTCTTGGGGGTTCGATGGCTTTGACCACATGCGGATTACTGACACGTTTGGCGATCCAATCTTCCAGCATGAAATTTTCAAGATAGGGTTGATCGTCGCTTAATTCTGCTGACGGCGTTTTAATCACGACCATGTCATTGGTGTCGAGATCTCGCGCTAAAAACACATGGCTTCGGCTGCTCACGTAGATCGAGCGGATGATGTCGTAGCCTTCAAATTGCATTCTTTCTTTTAATGGCGGCGGCAACGGCAAAAGGCTGACATTGTGCTGAATGTCTTCCGATTGATAATGGGTAACTTCGTTCACTCGAACGATCTGCACGCTGAGGTTGTCGTCGCTGCCCGCGCTTAAAGCGTGTTCTAGGATCTGCTCTGCGGCGCTATTTAAATGGCTGGCTTGTGCGATACACGAGGCTATTTCCTCAGCGGAAAGAAAGTCGTAAATGCCATCCGTCGTCATCACAAAAACATCGTTTTTGGCAATGGGAAAGGTTTGATAATCGATGTCCACTATCGGATCAATACCCAAGGCACGAGACAAATAACTCTGCGCGGTCGAGACAACTCGACGATGGTCTTTCGTCAGTTGTTCTAGCGTCGTGCCAACAAGTCGGTAAATGCGGCTGTCACCAGAATGAAAAAGGTGCGCGCTATTTGAACGAAGCACGAGCGCACTGAACGTACACACATAGCCTTTGTCTTTATCGAATCGACTGGGGCCACTTTGGGTTTGAGAATACAACACCGCATTGATGGATTTGAGTACTTTTTCGCCGGAGGTCTTTACTGACCAGGCTTCTGACGTGCGGTAATAATCTTCTAAAAAACTGGTAACGGCGGTTTCGCTTGCCGCTTGGCTAACCGGGCTCGAACTAATGCCATCGGCAATCGCCAGTGCAACACCTCGTGTGGTTAATAATGGCTCGGCGGGGATTTGGTGCCCTAAGAAATCCTGATTGATGGCTTTTTCGCCCTTACTGGTCGCACTGCCGATACTGACGCTAAGAGCCTTCATTCCGCTTTCCTTAATAAAACAACACCCTACAAATTCAAAAAAAACCTGTAAATACAACAGCATGTGGAAATAACGCGCTGTAAATACAAAAAACTCCGTAGACACACAATATAGTATCTACAGAGTTTTTTAACCTTTGATGAAACCCTATTACACCAATTTACGAGACGCGGACGTTTTCACATGAGTCAAATACAATGGCAAGCCGACTAATAATAAACCGCCAGCAAGATTACCCAGTACCGTTGGGATCTCGTTCCATACAATGTAATCCATGAAGGTGAAATCGCCACCCATGATCATAGAGAACGGGAACAAGAACATGTTAACAATAGAGTGCTCGAAGCCCATGTAGAAAAACAACATAACCGGCATCCACATGGCGGCCATTTTTGCGCCAGCAGACGTAGAGATCATCGCGCCAACCACGCCCATAGACACCATCCAGTTACACAACATGCCACGAATGAAGATGGTAAACCAACCGCCTGCACCATGAGACTGATAACCCAATGTACGAGATTCACCAATAGCACTAACTTTTGCCGCAATGGCGCCTCCGTCGGTTGAGAAACCATACGTTAAGATGAAAGACATCATGAAAGCCGTTAATAACGCGCCAGCAAAGTTGCCGATAAAGACCAATCCCCAGTTTCGCAATACTTGCGCGGGGGTGACACCTGGACGCTTATCAAACAAAGCCAAAGGCACTAACGTAAACACGCCCGTTAGCAGGTCAAACTTCATCAAATACAGCATGATAAAACCAACAGGAAACAGCACAGCACCCAGTAATGGGCTGCCCGTTTGTGTCGCTACCGTGATGGCAAAGATTGCCGCCAACCCTAGAATTGCCCCCGCCATAATGGCTCGAATGAGGGTATCTTTTGTCGACATGTAGACTTTTTGCTCGCCTGCATCGACCATTTTGGTCACGAATTCACTTGGTTCTATATACGCCATTTTTACGCCCTCTTATCCTTAAATTGCTGAAAATCAAATTTTCCAAATCAACCGTCGCTAACTCAAAACTCACTCATAAAAACAATAGCTACTACCATGATTTATATGGCAAAAACTTCCCGTTCAAGGTCAAAACGACACGATCGCCTTTCGGGTCTTCTTCTTTTTCTACTTTCATGGAAAAATCGATCGCACTCATGATGCCGTCACCGAATTTTTCTTGAATCACTTCTTTCAGCGTTGGTCCGTAAACCCCAACCACTTCGTATAACCGATAAATCAAAGGATCTTGTGGAATAGCTTGATCCCACGTTTTTGTCGGGTATTCCATTAAAACGGATTTGGCTTCTGCTGGTAGACCTAAAAAGGTCACCAGTTTTTCAGCCACTGCTTCAGTGCAGCTGTTCATTCCTAAGCATGCGGACGTTATCCAAACATCCGTCATCCCTGTCGCCTCCGCGATGGATTCCCAGCTCAAATTTTTCTCGTTTTTGATGGCGAAAATAGCTTCTGTTACATCAATTTTTTTCATTCGCTTTCTCCTAATGCCTAGGGACAATGTTAAAATCCATTAAATGAATTCGATCAATTCAATCCCTGAATTAAATGGACAAAGATCTATGAACAAACACGTTTTCGCCAATGGCACGATCAATATTGAAAATCAAACGACTGTTTAGAAAGATAAGAAGAGAGAAAAAGAGACACGCCTCCCTAATCAGTTATTTCCTTTCTAAAGGAGCCTGATCGAGTGCTACTAAAAAGGTTCAGTAGCGGGCGACGTTGCCATTGGCTAAGTTAACCGACATTGGCCAACTTATGAAATCCCTGTAGAGAAAATCTACATGAACATAATGTTCATTCAGCAAAGATAATGCCAAATAGGTGAATCAAAAAATATTGTTAGGAATTCTGCTTTAGAATCAATACATAAGCGTGGTTTTTAAAAGACACTAAGCATTGATCAGGGCTAAAATCCACAATAACTCTATGCATATTTTTTATCGAAGCGCCCTTTTAAGACACGTTCTTTGCACCAATATTAATCACAGTGTCGATATTTATGTCATTAACACGGCTGAAAACGACGTCTATTTCAGAGCATGAATCAGTACAAAAACAGCCCTTTATTAGGCTGATAGCGAGTGAAATCGATTTTTATACTGACAGTAACTGACACTATTACCCGCTATATTGTCTCTGCCCTTTATTCCATAGGATATGAAAGAGATGCCAGAACCGTTTAAGAACCTTTTTAACCAGCACGTTATTAACAACATGGCTGAGCACTTTCAACGTCATTGGAAAGAATTTGATAAAGCAGGCTTTATCGCCGCCGCGTGTGATCAGCTTGAGACATTGGAACTAAAGGCTCGATCGCAGCAAATTACCGAGGCCATGAGCCAGTATTTACCGAGTGACTTTGAAAAAGCAGGAAGTATTTTACTCGCCAGCTTGGCCCCAGAAATCGACGATTCAAGTTCAAAAATAAACGGTAGCGGTATTTCAGGCTGGGCGATTATGCCGATGGGCGATTACGTGGGATATCATGGTCTTGATCATCATGATTTTTCAATGACTTTATTAAAAGCGATGACAAGCCGATTTACGTCTGAATTTAGCATTCGGTTTTTTTTATTATCCGCACCAGAAAAAACACTCGCTTCACTCAAGGCTTGGCTCTTAGATGACAATAGACATGTACGGCGTTTGATCTCTGAGGGAACTCGCCCGCGCTTGCCCTGGGCGATGCAGTTGCCGACGTTTATTAATGATCCTTCACCCGTCATTGAACTGCTTGAAGAACTAAAAGATGACCCAGAAGAATACGTACGTCGCTCTGTTGCCAATAATCTCAACGACATCGCTAAAGATCACCCTGATCTTGTGGCCGATATTGCTGAACGATGGATACAAGACGCCGATGCAAACCGCACAAAGCTCATTCGTCATGCTTGTCGAACGCTGCTTAAGCAAGGCAATAACAAGGTGTTAACCGCGTTTGGTTATGGTAAACCGCAACTAGAAAACAATGCACTGACACTACATTCTGAACAGGTTTTTTTGAATGGAAATCTAGAGTTTACCCTCGATATAGAATCCGCGAGCGATCATGAGCAAACCTTGATGATTGACTACATTGTTCATCATCAAAAGAAAAACGGCACAACCTCCCCCAAGGTATTTAAATGGAAGAAAGCCACGTTAGCGGCTCGTAGTCGCCTCTCTACGTCAAAAAAACACCCATTCAAAATCATCACAACGAGAGTTTATTACGACGGATGGCATGAGGTAGAAATCATTATTAATGGTCAATTTATCGCCAAGGAAAGCTTTCAATTATCAGGTAATCCCCCTCTAATATAAGGCAAAAATCATATCCTAGAGAGCGGTAACGAAAGAATCAGCTTGCCATCAACAACGACGTCCCACCGCTTTGACTTCGCAAAATAATGTGTGGCCGCTTTTGTAATCAAAGGCTGCCAATCTCTACTATAATTTCTTTTTATACGAAATCCTTTCGTTTTTACTCAAAGTAAAAATGCATCAAAGATGTGCAAAGTTGACTCGATTTTATGGAAAGACAGCTACAATATCCTATTAACAAGTCACACTATATGGACAGTCATCATGATGATTAAACCTCTGTTCTTAAATCAAACGCTATTAAAGGGACTCCTGATACTAGGGGTAGCAATGAACAGCATGGTCTTTGCAGAGCAAAGAGTCACCATCGTTTTTGACGCTGAAATGCCCATAGTGAACGACACAAAAAATGGCAACTACGCTCAATTAGCAAGCGTTATAGATCAATATAGAAAAATAGATACCAATACTTTTTTCATTTTTGGAGGTGAAAGCTTAGGGCCAAGCATGCTTTCGACAATGGACAGAGGCGCGCACATCATTGATATATTAAACAGCCTTCAACCAAGCGTCATGGGCATCTCGAAACGCGAATTGAGCCACCAAGAAGATGAACTCATCCTACGCACCTACGAGGCATCATTCCCTATTGTCTCAAGCAATCTATACGACCCTCTGACTCACCGCCCTCCTGAAGGGATACAAACACACGTCATATTAAAAAAAGGCACGATGAAGTTAGGCTTTATTTCGGTTCTAAACCCCGACACCATCGTTAAATACCCAACAAACAGAGTAGAAGTCACCTCGCCCGAAAAGGCCATTATCAAAGCCGTCATTGAATTAAAAGCACAAGGGGCTAATCTAATTGTCTTACATTACTCTGTTTTTATGCCTGTTTTTGACCGCCTATTGGAACAAGGTACGGTTAATCTAACGCTCTATAAAGATCAAAATTTTGAGTTTAGCCCTTATAAAGCTTTGCCTCATCACCCACACAACATCATTATAAAAGACAAAAAGCATGCCGCGGTGGTTCAACTTACCTGGCAACAAGACCACCCAAAAGAGAGTCTGAAAATACAAAAAACAGAGATCGACTTAACGGCTGTTTCACCCAAACTTTCTGTTTTACAACAAGAACGAGAATACGCTCATCGACTCAATACACTTCTTAGTGAAGTATTAGGCAAGACAGCAACACCTATTGATTTACGCAGAAAGACGCTACGCACCGCCGAAAATGGCTTTGCTGACCTAGTCGCGGACACACTAAAACAATTCACAGGCGCAGAAATCAGCTTAATTAATAGTGGTTCGCTGCGCAGCGATGCCGTTTTTCCAGAAAACTCAATACTGACAAGAAAAGACATTCGAGCCATGATGCCGCACCGTAATACGCTCAAACTAATAGAAGTAACAGGACAAAAAATAACGGCGGCGTTAGAGCATGGATTAAGCGGAATAGACTCAATAAGCGGGCAATATCTTCAAATTTCTGGCATTAAAATCAAATACGATGCGACACGCCCAGCCGGAACTCGCTTACTTTTAGTCACCTTGAACAATAAGCCACTAAACCCAACAAAGACTTACAAAGTCGCTACCCTAGATTACCTACTTAATGGTGGAGATGGGTATACTATGTTTATAAACAGCAAAGAGCTCAACCATCAACAAAACAGCAATTTCACGCTATCTGACTTAATGGCAGAAAAGGTTCAGCAACTAAACGTCATTTCACCAAAAACAGATGGGCGAATACTCGATATTTCAACGATGAACTAAACATGAATAAACCGTCATCGATAAAAAAAACAGGCTATAAGCAATTAAGCTTGATTAAAAAATTGGCCATTTTATTACTAATGGCCGTTGTGCTTTTTATTGGTGTTGGCACTCTACTGCAAACAAGACTGGAGCAAACCCAGTTAATATTAAATGACTTAACCTTCAACACCATTCCTGCGATGACTAACGCAAATCAAAGCGCAATAAAGTCCAGTGAACTCTTTTCAGCCCTAGAATTATTAACGTCTTCTAATACGCCGGTAGAACGCAGAATTGCCGAGCTAGAGGTCAACAAAAAGCTCAATGAAACCCAAGAACAAGCCAACAGGGTCAACTACAGCCAAAATGAATTTCGTCTACTAAAAACCATTCAAGAGGAAATGAACAACCTCAACCTCCTCATTGATACTAAGCTCGACATAGCGGATCAAATCACCAAAAAGCAAAAAGGGCTGTCGGAATTACAGTACCAAGCCGATAGCGTGTACAAAGAAAATACCGGACAAACGCCCCTTGAAACAACACAAAAAGCCAAATGGAAAATTGCTTTCTTAGAGCTAATCACACTTGCCTACAGAGTGGAAGACACCGACAGACTGGATGAGCTAAAGGAAATAAAACACACTATTGAATTAAAGTTGAGCCATTTAGAATCTATCGTGGAAGAAACATTACCCACATTAGAAAAACAAGTATCACCATTAAATACTGCGATAACCGAGCTTCTAATGAGCGATCAGGGACTTCTTAATTTGCAGGCCAATCACCTTAAAATGATTGGCCGCACGCGAGGTAGAGAGTACTTCATTCGAAACTTAATCAGCGACTACAGCAACGTTGCAAATCAGTTCTCACTGAATAAAAACAAGTACCTGAAAGATAAAATATTAGCCCTCTCGAATGGCGTGTATACCCAAGAAACATGGTTTATTGGTGGCTTTATATTATTAGCGGTAATGATATGCACCATCTTGGCTCTTTATACCCATGCCATAAAGCGCCTTAGAATATTGACTCGAAAAATACGTAATATGACAACAGAGCCTATTCTCACTCATTCCAGTAAGGATGAAATTGATGAACTGTTTCACGTTTTTGATCAATTTTCAGACACCATTAATACACAAAACCAACGTCTCGAAACTCTGTCACTAACAGACAGTCTCACCAACATCGCCAACCGACGCGCTTTCGATCGACGCTTATTCTACGAACTGTCTAATGACAGGACCCTCCAAATCGACTTATCGGTTGTGCTAATAGACGTTGATTTTTTCAAACAATACAACGACACGTATGGGCATGTTAGTGGGGATGAAGCCTTACAAAAAATCGCGATGATGCTAAGTCATACGATCCAAAACAGTACGAATTTGATTGCTCGTTATGGGGGTGAAGAGTTTGTCGCCATACTTCCAAACAAAACGGCGAAAGAGTCAAACCTTGTTGCACAAAATATAATGCAAGCCATAAGACTAGCGAACATAAAGCACAGGATGAGCGACATCTCAGATAGAATTACAATCAGTATTGGCATTGCCACCAGAACCAAAGGAGAGTCCTCCGACATAGACACCCTGATGAAAAAAGCCGACATGGCGCTTTATTACTCAAAAAACCAAGGCCGAAACCAAGCAACGCATATTGATGATATAGAAGAGATGAAAGATAACTAAACAACCGCGTCCTTTATTCGTCGTAATAAAGGCACCACCACCGCAAGCGCACACACGCCAAGCAAAGCCCCCATAAAACCAACATTAGCCAAACCGGCATAATGAATAATTTGACCGCCAATCAGCGCCCCCGCTCCAATACCAAGGTTAATAATGCCGGAATACAAAGACATAATAATATCGGATGCCGTCGGGTCCACATTCAATACTCGGATCTGCATACTTAAACCAATAATCATGATTGATGCGCCCCAGAACAAAACGCTGACCACCAACAAAGACATATTTGCAGCCACAAAATACAAGGTCGCCATACAACAAGACATCGCCACGACGCTTAAAATCATCATCGCGCTGTTCAATTTTTCACCAAAGTAGCCAAATAATATACTACCGACAATGCCCGCCATACCAAACAACAGTAAAATCAGCGTGGTAAAACCGCCACTCACCAGACCAATCTCGCTTAGAAACGGTTCAATATAACTGTAAGCCGTATAATGGGCCGAAAAAATAATGAAAATAAACAGATACATGCCAAGCAAGACACGATTGCGCAGCACTTCTGGAACTTTGCTCAACGAACCTGAAAACAAACTGGGTAAATTCGGCAACAAGCGATACAGGGCCAACATGATGATTAAAGCGACAATGGCAATAAAGGCAAACGTAGTACGCCAGCCAAAAAGTTGACCAATAATACGTCCTGCTGGCACACCCAATACCATTGCAAGCCCCGTTCCCGTCGCCAGTACACTCAAGGCAAACGTATGCTTACCCTGCGGGGCAACACGAATCGCAATCGACGCGGTAATAGACCAAAATAATGCGTGCGCAAACGCAATACCAATCCGGCTGATTAATAAGACTGTAAAATTCCACGCCACCACCGATAATATATGGCTGACAATAAACAACGAAAACAGCCATATTAACAAGGTTTTGCGCTCTAGCTTACGTGTCAGCAGCATCATTGGCAGTGACATCAAAGCCACAACCCAAGCATAAACTGTCAACATCCAACCCACTTGAGCAGGCGACACCGAGAAACTTTGCGCAATATCTGACAACAAACCAACCGGAACAAACTCCGTGGTATTAAAAATAAAGGCGCTAAAACCCAGTACAAAAACACGCAAGTATTGAATGCGGCGAGAGACCGTATCCTCTGAAGAAAGAGTTGATATCATGATGACCTGTAGAATGACCTATTGAAGTGTGCGTAAAAATAAGATGACTATTGTCCATTTTTTCAACAACAACGGAATAGGGAAATATGGATGTTTATGGACATTTCAGCTCGGAGTGGTCGTCTTTTCGTTTCTACTTATACAAGAACAAATAGATAAGACAAAAAAACCTAAAATATTAACAAAAACGACCTACATTTTATTACACAATTGCACACATTCCTGTGAGAAGATATTTACCACAAAATACAAAAAAAATGAGTCTTAATGAGCCTTCCAACCCTCTATTTTTCACCTAAATTAACGTCATGTAAGGCACAATTAGACACGTTTTTATCTACTCATGGATATGCTGTCGAATGGCTAGAAGTCGAACGCATTGATGACAGTCCCGTTTCTTCTATTACCTTACTTTCAGAAAATGACTTAAAAGCCACTGACTGGCCTCTTTTAGCGTCTAGAAAAGCAATCATAATTGTAGAAAAATGGAGCATGGAAGCTAGCATTGAATGGATCAAAAGAGGCGCGGTAAATTGTTTTAGCGATGGCGACGAACACACTGTCAGCTGGTTAATTTCAGAAATATCACAGTTTGCTTTAGCTCGCTCTGGTCGTACTGACGATGACGTTTTGCAAGTGATCATCGATGCCATACCTGTCCCTCTTTTCTTTAAAGACCACCTCCATATTTATCGAGGCTGCAACACTGCATTTTGTCAATTTATCGGCTTTTCTCGTGAACAAATCATAGGCCATTCAGTGTATGACGTTGCGCCTAAACACCTTGCTGATGCCTATTACGAGGCAGATTGTCAATTATTAGCTCAAGGCGGCACTCAGTATTATGAAGCAGAAGTACGATTCGCAGATGGCTCAATTCATGAGATAGAATTTAATAAAGCTGTTTTCACACGTTCCAATGGCCAAGCTCTAGGACAAGTTGGTGTGATGCTAGACATTACTGAGCGCAATCAACTCATGCGCCAATTAGACAAAGCAACTCGCACAGATCCTTTAACAGGCGCCGCTAATCGTAGAGAATTTGACCTCATCATTCATGATGAGTACGAACAACAAAAGAGTTCAAATACCCCTCTTAGCCTAATGACGCTAGACTTGGATTTTTTTAAACAAATCAATGATCGGTTTGGTCATGGCGGCGGCGACCAAGCGCTTCAACTAATCGCTGAATGGTTACAAAACCAATTACGATCAACAGACAAACTATTTCGTGTAGGTGGCGAAGAGTTTTATATTTTAATGCAAGACACAGACATACAAAGCGCATTAAAGATAGCTGAAAATATATGCAAAGGTATGTCGAAAAATACGTTTTTGATCAAACAACAAGAGGTTCGTATTACGCTGTCTATTGGTGTGATTGAACTAGACCCAATGATTGAACTAGAACATGCCCTCGAAATGGTAGACAGAGCACTGTATGACGCAAAATTCAATGGTCGTAATTGCGTTTGCCCCGTGTATCCGTCATAACATTCAACGCGCCTGCTGGTTATAATTTTTTGTTTCAAGGCGCTCAGCCACACCACCTTATTAAAAAATTGATAAAACTGAATGGTAAAAAACAATAATAACGGGAACGATTTCTATTAGTATTTGTCTACACGAGATATAATTCATTAACACTACGAATTTTTTCACTGTAAATAGGTACTCATAATGAAACGTCCAACATTAAAAATGCCACTTCATTCTTTCAATAAAAGCGCTTCTGTATTAGCTGTATCACTTTTAACCGTGAGCAGTTTGTCTGTACACGCAAGTGGTGAAGTAAACGTCTATTCCGCTCGTAGTGAAGCACTTATTGCTCCACTTCTAGACGCGTACTCAAAAGAAAACCAAGTAAAAGTAAACCTCATTACCGGTAAAGCAGATGCATTATTAAGTCGCTTAAAATCCGAAGGCAGCGCTAGCCCAGCCGACGTATTTATTACCGTTGATGCCGGACGTTTATATCGAGCAAAAGAGGCGGGCGTTCTTCAAGCTTTTGAAACCGACCATTTAAACGCCGTCATCCCTGAATACCTTCGTGATCGCGATGGTTATTGGTATGGTCTTTCTCAGCGCGCTCGCGTTATTTTTTATAACCCTGAAAAAGTATCTGCATCAAGTCTATCAAGCTACGAAGATTTAGCTGATCCTAAATGGAAAGGCCAAATTTGTATTCGCTCTTCCAGCAATATCTACAATCAATCTCTTATCGCGTCTATGATCGATGCAAATGGCGAAGCTGAAACACTCGAATGGATTAAAGGTCTCGTCGCTAATTTTGCCCGTCCACCAGCAGGCGGTGATACTGATCAACTAAAAGCAGCCGCGGCCGGCGTGTGTGATATTGCCGTCGCAAACACCTATTACTTTGGGCGTTTAGGTCTAAGCAGCAAAGCTGAAGACCGTGCGGTTTATGATAAATTAGCCATGTTTTGGCCTAACCAAACTAAAAGTGATCGTGGTGCACATGTGAACGTCAGCGGTATCGGCATAACAGCATCATCGAAAAACAAAGAAAACGCGCAGCAACTTATTGAGTTCCTAACCAATGAGCAAAGCCAAAAATGGTACGCGAACGTTAACAATGAATACCCTGTTGTTGAAGGTATTGCGCCGCCAGAAAGTCTAGCGGTGTTTGGTGAGTTCAAATCCGATACGGTTTCTTTGAGTGTATTGGGCGAGAACAACCGTCAAGCCGTCAAATTAATGGACCAAGGTGGTTGGAAATAAGCCTTTTCATTAATAAAAAATAATCTGTTTTAAAACAAAAAAATGCCTTTCAAGTAAATACATTGAAAGGCATTTTTATACGCAACGAACCCTAATGCGTTTTAGCAAAACTTCTGGAAACGAGATTAACCCTCTTCTTCCATCAAACTCCAAAAAGCCTCAACCATCGGGTTTTTTAAACCCTTTTTCAGCGCAAACAAACCAATATCATAAGGTTCAAGCTCTGGCCTAACGTCCAACACTTGTACCCTGTCCTTCAACGGACTGTTATCAAGCACGATTTTTGGCACCACACCAATCCCAAAACCTAAACTGACCATGCTCACAATAGCTTCATTACCGGTCACCTGAGCATAGATTTTTGGCGTAATGCCATGCAGACGAAACCACTCGTCTACGCGGGTTCTCGACACACCGCTTTCAGACAAAATCATCGGGATTGTTGCCCACTCTTGCGGAGCCAAAGGAACACGATTCGGCACGTTAGGCACTTGCTGCTCCAGTGGCGCGATAAACAACAAAGGAGAAATTGCGATCGGCTTAAATGCCACACCACGCGGCAAATTGGCAGGTCGAGCGGCAATGGTAATGTCTTCTTTTCCGTCGAGAATATGCGCAATGGCGTGTTCTGGATCGCCAGTACGCAGTTTGATCTCGATACCTGGATACGCAATACGAAAACGCCTCAACAGCTCATACAAAAAACTGTAACTGGCCGTCACCGAGCCATACAAGCTAATCTCACCGCTAAGCTGGTCAGTATTATCTGTCAATTCATGACGGATCAAGTTCCATTGGCGGCTGGTATCGCGCGCGTACTTAAGGAACTTTTGCCCTTCTTGCGTTAGCACCACTGTACGATTGTCGCGGTTAAACAGCGCGACACCCAGTTCATCTTCTAAATGACGAATGTTGCGCGATAACGCAGAAATACTAATGTGACACTCGTCACTGGCACGCCCAAAATGCAGCGCATCAGCCAAAGCGAGAAATTGTTTGAGGATTCTTATATTCATACTCATCATCATAACGGATGTTTGCATAAAATGGGACGTTATATTGCAAATATATCAATTTACGAAAGACTGGATTTTCTATAAAGTAGCATCACTCACATTTGATCGGCCGCTTTATAGTGTTTGATCAGCTGTCACCCTTTTAAAATATCGACGTGCTTTAATCGTCGAGACATTAATCATAAAAATCTAGGATGTGTTTATCATGGCTAATTACTTCAATACTTTGCCGCTACGTGAGCAACTTGCTCAACTAGCGAAATGTCGTTTCATGGACAGCTCTGAATTTTCCGATGGCGTAGAAGCGCTTAAAGGCAAAAAAATTGTTGTTATCGGTTGTGGTGCTCAAGGTCTTAACCAAGGCTTGAACCTACGTGATTCTGGTCTAGACGTTTCTTACACTTTGCGTGCTGCTGCGATTGCTGAAAAACGCCAATCTTGGAAAAACGCGACTGAAAATGGTTTCGTTGTTGGTACTTACCAAGAACTTATCCCAACAGCTGACGTTGTATTGAACCTAACGCCTGATAAGCAGCACACACCGGTTGTGACTGAAATCATGCCGCTTATGAAGAAAGACGCTTGCCTATCTTACTCTCACGGTTTCAACATCGTAGAAGAAGGTATGAAAATCCGCGAAGATTTAACCGTCATCATGGTTGCGCCTAAGTGCCCAGGTTCTGAAGTTCGCGCTGAATACGTTCGTGGTTTTGGTGTTCCAACGCTTATCGCGGTTCATGAAGACAATGATCCTAAAGGCGAAGGCCTTGCACTAGCAAAAGCTTACGCGGTAGGTACTGGCGGTCATAAAGCAGGCGTTCTAATGTCTTCTTTCATCGCCGAAGTAAAATCTGACCTGATGGGCGAGCAAACTATCCTTTGTGGTATGTTGCAAACTGGTTCTATCCTTTGTTTCGACAAAATGGTTGAAGAAGGCATCGACGCAGGTTACGCGTCTCGTCTAATCCAATTCGGTTGGGAAACAGTGACAGAAGCATTGAAATACGGCGGCGTTACCAACATGCTAGATCGTCTTTCTAACCCAGCTAAGATCAAAGCATTCGATCTTTCTGAAGAACTTAAATTGATCATGCGTCCTTTGTACAACAAGCACCAAGACGACATCATCAGCGGCCACTTCTCTCAAACTATGATGGAAGACTGGGCGAACGACGATGTAAACCTTCTTAAATGGCGTGCAGACACAGCAGAAACGAACTTTGAAAAAACACCGGCTGGTGATGTTGAAATCTCTGAACAAGAATTCTTCGACAACGGTATTTTGATGGTTGCTATGGTTAAAGCCGGCGTTGAGCTTGCTTTCGAAACCATGACCGCCGCTGGCATCGTGGCTGATTCTGCTTACTACGAGTCACTACACGAAACACCACTTATTGCGAACACAATCGCTCGTAAGAAATTGTACGAAATGAACGCGACAATCTCTGATACGGCTGAGTACGGTTGTTACCTATACAACCACGCTTGTGTTCCACTATTGGCTGACTTCATGAAAAACATCAAAACCGACGTAATTGGTAAAGGCCTTTCTCTAGAAGACAACGGCGTTGATAACGCTCGCTTGATCGAAGTAAACGCAGCACTACGCTCTCATCCAGTAGAAGCGATTGGTGGTGTTCTTCGTGGTCATATGGCTGACATGAAAAAAATCGTTTAATACGATTATTGCGCTCGCCAATACTTTGTTAACAATAGACTCGTATTGGCTTTGCTCATAACATCGTACTTTGAATCAAAAAAAGCCGAGTTTTCTTAATCGAACACTCGGCTTTTTTGTTCTCTACTTTTATTTTTCATTCTTTTATCTGTGTTTAGGGGCAATGTAATGAGTAACTCAATCTCTTTAAAGAAAGCAACGGTGACGTTTGATGAGCGTTTTACCTTAACTGACATTGATTGGGATATTACATCAAACCAGCATTGGGTGATTACAGGAACCAATGGCTCTGGCAAATCAGCTCTCGCAGCAGTACTTGCAGGTGTAGGCGATATTGAGAGCGGTTCGATTTCAGGATTACCGAAAAGGGTAGGTTTGGTGTCTTTTGAAGCGCAAGCCGAACTGATTGCCAAAGAACTGAAAAAAGACGACGCAGACATCATGGACGTCATTTCACTCGGCACGCCCGTTCATGAAATGATTTTCGATCGCTGCCAAGACCCAGAACTTGCTCAAAAACTGGTGGAAAAGTTCGGCTTAAGTAAATTACTCGACCGCGCATTTCGAAAACTCTCCACAGGCGAAACTCGAAAAGTCATGCTGATACGAGCGCTGTCCAGCAAACCGGACTTACTCATCCTCGACGAACCTTTTGATGGTTTAGACGTCGATACGCTCGCTATGTTACAAGAGCACCTTGCCTCTATTATTAATACCGTTCCTATGATTATGGTACTAAACCGTTTCGATGAAATGCCCGACTTCATCACGCATGTTGCCTACATGGATAAAGACGGTTCAGGTAAAAACGGTTCAAATAGAGGAAAGCTAACACTGACAATAGACCGTCAGGACAAAGCCGCCTTTAATGAGCTCTACCAACTACTGCATTTAAAAACCACCGATCTAAACGTGCCAGAGGCCGATCCAGCGAACAAGCTGCCTGAACTCGATTCGAGCCAGCCATTAGTCAAACTCAAACATGCGACTATCAAATACGGCGACACGATCATTGTCGATAAATTGGACTGGACCATTGAACAAGGCCAGCATTGGCAACTCAGTGGTCCTAACGGCAGCGGTAAAACCTGCGTATTGTCGCTGATCACGGGCGACCACCCACAATGCTACACCAACGATATTTTTGTGTTCGGGTTCCAGCGTGGTAACGGCGAAAGCATCTGGCAGATCAAACAATTCATCGGTTACGTTTCCACTGCACTGCAATGGGAATATCGCGTTAGTACCAGCTGTAAAAACGTGATTATTTCCGGCTTTTACGACAGCATCGGCATGTACAGTAAATCGTCCGATAACCAGAAGAAAATCGCCGACCAATGGCTAGCACTACTCGGCATGACAGACCGCGCAGACCAACCCTTTAACAAGCTTTCCTACGGCGACCAGCGTTTGCTGCTCATTGCCCGCGCCATGGTGAAACATCCTCCACTCTTAATCCTAGACGAACCCTGCCTCGGCCTAGACGACATGAACCGCCAACTGGTTTTGGCCTTGATCGAAAAAATCTGTGAAGGCAAAGAAACAACGGTTCTCTACGTCAACCACCACGCGGAAGACCAAATCAAAGGAATAGAGAACCACTTGGGGTTGAAAAAAGATTAATGGGTAAACGATTGCCATACTCATGAACAATCAAAATAAGCAAAGTACTGTCAGTTTCCTACAAATAAGGCGTACATGAAATAAATTGTACGCCCTTTAAGTTATTAAAGTGAACTCTGCTACACAGCAGTTAAAGCATAGTATTGACTAAGCCCTTAGATCTACAAAATGCGACTGCAACTGTCACCCTGGCAACGTTCGGGTTCAAGTTTGAGTAATTTGTATATGTGACAACCAGCGCAATATCCTAAAGTGGATTCCATCCAAGTAAATAGCACACAGACAAGACAGATAAGTTGAGAGGTTAATCCATTATTACCGCTCCAAAATAGTAAGGTGACTGTGCCTGTCAAAATAATGCCAATACTCCAAGCAAAACGTTTTGGAATGGCGGATACCCAATCTGGTTGTTGGCCTAATAAATTTCTAATGATAAAACGGCCAATATACAAACTTGGAGAATATTGAACGCCAACAAAGACCCTCAAAAAAAAGTCTATAAACGAGTAAGTTGAGAAGAGTGTGATAGGTAAAAAGGCCCCGTAGAAATACGCAACACAAAAAACAATAATTGCACCCAGCATAGTAATACCTGCGGCTGCTCTGACAGTTCGCTCATCCACAACCCCCATTGATAACTTACTCGCTAAGGGTGCTGCTGTTTGTAAAATCACATCCTCATTAAACTCTTTTTCATCATAAACACGATCTGCGTATTGTATGAGCTCTTTTGTATGACCATAGGTCGTTGAAGTAAAGAAGCTTTTTATCATTCTAAGTCCTTGTTTAATATCATTATTCCATAGGATTTTTATCACAGATAGTAATAATTGGATTCGGAAAATCATAGTACAAAAAATATTAAATTGTATAGGTGAGTGACGAAAAATAAAAAGCAAAGCCGAATGAATTTATTTTACACTTGAACAATAAAGGTGCGCCTACCTCAAATAGAACGTCGCAATTGTTTGAAGAATTGGGCGCTAAAGCAGTTATATTCATAAAAAAATATAGAGCCTTTCATTGAAAATGCTTCTTCACCAAGCCTTTCACATAACCCCAAAGTGTCTTTGAACCTGCGCTAATCACTGACCCGTAGCGCTGTTTTACTTGTTCATGGCTGACGTTACCTTCTACCCATGTTCCGCCTTTAGTGGCGACGTTGTGAATAAGTGGCTGTAGACGATCCAATGATTTCGCAAAGACAGCATCGTGACTTTCGGCGGCTTCAAACTCGTACCAGAGGGCTTTGAGTTCTTCACCTTGTGACGTTGGAAGTAAGCCAAAAATACGTTCAGCCGCTTTTCGTTCGGCTTCTTCTTGAAGTGAATTGTCTATGGTTTCGTGGAGGGGATGATCGCCAGCATCGATTTCAACAATGTCATGAATCAAGAGCATTTTAATCACGCGATCCAGATTAATATCTTGGTCCGAGCTGTCTTTTAGGATCAACGCGTACATGGCCAAATGCCATGAATGTTCGGCTGAGTTCTCCCTTCGTGATTGATCAATCAATGGCGATTTACGGATGACAGATTTGAGTTGATCGATCTCACGTAAAAAGTCGAGTTGTTTATCGAGAGTTTTGTCGTTTAGTGACTCTGGCATGAAATACCTTAATCTGTCTTATTAACGTTTGGTTAAGAGTAACTAAGAAACCATGTGAATTCGACCCTAAGTTTTAAAGCTAATCTACAGATAGCCGCATCATCCTTTTGCCAAATTTATCGCTGCACCCTCTGATTGAAGGCACAATCTCTCGATTGTTGTATTTTTAGCGCGCACCGGAAACCCGCCAATGGCCTGAGCAATCCATTCACCTGCGTTTGGGATGATTTCTACCAGTTGAGGGAGATCATTAACGCATAGAAACTTGATGTCAGGATCTGTCGCTCTGATCAGCAACGCTAGGGTATCAGCAGGAGGCTGCCCCTTTCCCTGTCCGCTTGTAATGTGTAGGTGGTCATCTGTCGTGCTGACCTTGGCCTCTTTATCCCTGATACAAGCGTGATTATGCAGTCCCTGCGGGAGAAATTGCTCCAAGTTCCGAAATCTGTATTTTATGTTACTAAGAAAGTAATCGGGATACAGAGCAAACAATTCGGCCATCTTTGAACGTCGAAAAGGATGCACGACATGGGCAGCAGAAAACAGCCCTGTACAAGGAAAGCCAATGATTTGGGCCGCATTTATTTGCATAAAATAGTGGAATTTCGCAGGGTCATCCCGTGCTTCGGCACTGCCAAGCAACCCGCTATAGTCAACCCACTTGCCTCGAAAAATAGGAGTAAGCCCGTCAAAAATGTCTGACGGTTTTAGGGGCGCAGTCAAGAACACATCATCATTAAAGTACATGAACCGCTCGCTTAACCCTTCAATCCGCCACAGCATGCTTTCAATGGTCAAAGAGTTAAATGTGGGTAACACTTGCGTGAACCCATCAAAGATTTCCGAATGATAGGCAAGATGTACCTTGGCTCTAATGCTTTCCGAGAGACTTGATAAATCGGGGGCTTCTTCATCAACAACAATCCAGATTTTACCTACCCACGGCGCATGGTTTTCGATCGATTGGATGCAGTACAAGATTTCATCGCTACACAACCACCGATGAGGATTCGATGCATTTTCATGCAGTGGCAAAGGCTCAATTGCCATATATTCTTGTCGCTTCTTACGGTGTTTCTCAGCGTTCCCATCGACCCAAGTGATAACAGCATCAATCGGTTCAAGCTGGAGTTCAGTTGCATTTCTTAGCATTTCAGTAGATGTCTCTTAGGTAATGGTGATTCAGGTTCATTGTCGAACCAGTCAACTCTAGATGGGTCAGCTATTCAATGAGTTGATTTGATAGTGACCCCATCTCTTAAATTTCAAATAATTCAAATAATTCAAAAGGTATGCTGGTCTGCCTTACGCTACTTTGCCAATGACACCTTGTACTTATTAAGAAGAACTTGCTCTTTTTCACCTTTCATTGCCAAGCGGCCTTCATTCCAAATATTGATCAAGTCTTGTCTTTTTACAGTGGGAATGTTTTTGGAGAAAATCGGCATTTCAACCAATTTATTCTCTAAACCGGGGCGCACTATTTGAAGGTCATCATTTAGGTTGAGACGATTTAAAACGTACTGAAGGACAAGGTCATTGTCTGCGTATAAATCGACTCTATTTTCGCTGATCATCTGGAAGATTCGGTCAACCACATCATCATAACCGGCAACAATTTCTACGATGTTAGAATTTTTTGGATCATCAATATAATCTTGGTAGCCAGCACTCATTGAACTGTAGTCCCAACCAGGCCCAGTAGCGATACGCTTGCCTTTTAAGGATTGAATGCCATTATAGCGCCACGGATCATCTTGCCTAACAACGAAGGCGGTGGTGTAGGCAAACGTTTCTTCGTCGGCATAGACAAAGTGATCGTCTGGATTTTTTGAGTATAAGTATTCCGGCAATACATCGCAAAGTCCCTCTTTCACCATATCCAACCCTCGTGCCAGAGGCACTTCATAGTATTCGAGCTGGTAGCCTTTTGATGAATATATTTGCTCCAGCATATCGATAACAACACCACGCTCAGAGTCCCCTTCTGATGGGAATATTGTCATTGGCGGCCATTGGTCGTAACACACTTTTAACGACGCAGCATAGCCAATATGAGGCACGCTGATACCTGCCAGAAAGACCATCAGGAATGAGAAATAGTTTAATCGTTTGTTTTTCGCTTTTTTATTGCTCAGTTTCTTATTTCTCAACACGATCACGACCCTTGTCTTTGGCACCATACAGCTTCAAATCGGCGCGTTTAAATAACTCATCAATTAAATGGTCTTTTGGCTCGGATGACTCAACGCCAAGGCTCACTGTATAAGCCACTGTTTTACCATCAACTTCCAACACAGAATGGCTAATGATTTTTCGTAGTTTTTCGGCAAGCTGGAAAGCATCATCATTGCCGGTGTCAGGGAGAAATATGGCAAACTCTTCTCCACCGACTCTGCCAATGAGGTCAGATTTTCTTAAGGACTTCTGAATGGTCTGCGTGAAATGGATGAGTACTTTGTCGCCAACAAAATGACCATAAGTGTCGTTGACCCTTTTAAAATTATCCAAATCGACCAACAAAAAGGATGCAGGCGATTTTTGACGTTGTGACAGAATCAGTAAGTGTTGCGCCGTTTCAAAGAAACTTCCCCGATTTAATATGCCTGTTAAAGAATCTCTCGTGGCGAGTTCTTTTAATTTTTTATTTAAAACCTGCAAGTCTTCAGTACGCTTTGCGACCGCATCCTCTAGCCAATTTCGCTTAGCTTGCTCATCCTCTAATAGCTGCTCTCGGTCCATCTCTAGAGCGGATAGCATCGTATTCATGTGTTCTTGAAGCTGACTGATCTCGTTATTTTCAATGTTCGACAGATTAATCCGTTTGCTCATATTAGGACTCATTTGAACTTCATTCACTTGAGTCATTAGTTCCTTCAAAGGACTTGCTAAATAACGATCAAATGCCCAGACAAATAGCCAAAACAAAATAGATAACTTAATGATGGCCGTAATAGCAATCAGAGAAAAGCCAAATAAAACTCGATTTAAAACGACTTCGGATGATGAATAAAGCACAAGCTTTCCAAGAAAGACGCTTTCTCCATTAAGTATCCAATTTAAATCTGACGTCGTATCGAAAAGAGACAAGGGAGCTGAGCCCGAGTTGTAGGATCTTTTAGAAAGCATGGTTTGGGCATCTTTATCGAAAACATCGACACCTTCGATAATGGGCATTTTGACCAATCCAGCGATGAGTACATTCAGTTGATTTCCGTTGTATTGCCATAAGCTGGTAGAAATAGGTTCACGGACGGTTTCTTCCAACTGTTTCAATTCATTGAGTATTGAGTCCTGTGTTTTCAAATATTCACTGAAGAACTGCATACTTGTAATTACGCAAGTAACAGCCAAATATATGAAAAAAATAACACGCATCATTTTTTGGGATAGATTGTTTGTACGAAAAAAACGTGTAAACATTAAAACGACCCTGCCCAGTAAACGTTTAACTTAAGTCAATCTTAGATTACTAGCGGTTTTAATGGAATAAACTTCGGACTTGAATTCAGGAATAACAAACAAATACAGCCACAACGAATGACAAGTGGATGAAGACCTTTCGATCAAGAGTTGACGACAGAAAATGCAGCGCTCTATTCACTTTGTAGCAAAAGAGAATGGCGGACCGTTAACGTTGAGGAAGGAGAGGCGATAACAAACGCTATCGCCTTTTGAACAAAGCTTTTTTTACTGATTTGAGACGGTAACTACTTTTGAGTATCTCTATAACGCACCAATTCAGCCGATAACCAGTCTTGGCTTTTAACGGGGGGATTATCGTTACAATGAATTAAATAATACTTCCCAGAAAACACGCTTTTGGTCGCAGCATACTCGATAAAGTCTTCTGCTGTCTGAACTTTATTTCTGTAATAGTCATACTTTTTATTAATATGATTTGCGGCTTCTGCACCATTGTACAGAGTGCCATTTCTTTCATATTTGCACTCTGTTATCCCAACATAATCCAACAAATGACTTATTTCATCTTGCGTTGAAGCAAACAGATTGATGGTGAAGAAAGTCATTAACATAAAAAATAGCGTTTTCTTTTTCAATTCATTCCTCCTATGCCATGCCAGCGTTTAAAATAGATCACTCTTGGCGTATGAAACCTTTTTAGGTTGCGGCACAGCAACCCAAAAAGAAGCTCAGTCTTATTTCACGTCAGGCTTTGCACTTTCAAAGAAAGTGGTTTGGCCATTTTTCGGCACAATAAAGTCTTTTAGATCAATGTTTTTGCTCACAAGGCTTTTTACCAAGTCCGTCGCCGGATCTTCAATCCCCTCATCCGTTAATTGAAATGCACCAAAATGCATCCCTATACTCAGCTTAGAACGTAAATCCAAGTGGGCCTGAACCGCCTCTTCAGGATTCATATGTTGGTCTTTCATAAACCATCGGGGCTCATACGCCCCAATCGGCAAAAGACTCAAATCCATCGCGCCAAACTTTTCTTCAATTTCTTTAAATTGCTTGTTATATCCAGTGTCACCAGCAAACAATACTTTTAGGCCTGAAGACTCAACGACATACCCTCCCCAAAGTGTTTCAAATCTGTCAAATATTCCACGAGCTGACCAATGCTGCATAGGAACAAGTGTAATATCAAAACCAGCATCGGATGAATAACTCTGCCACCAATCGAGCTCTACAACATGGTTAATGCCATTCTCTTCTAAGAACGCCTTATTTCCCAAGGGAACGATAAAGATTGGCTGATCTTTCTTTTCGATCGCCACTAATGAGTCAATATCCATGTGATCAAAGTGATTATGACTCACAATAACCACATCAATTTTAGGAAGTTCAGCTAAGGACGCTCCAGGCTCTCTGTGTCGCTTAGGCCCCATCCACGAGAATGGACTCACCCTTTCAGAAAACACCGGATCTGTTAGTACAGTGAATTTCTCAAATTGAACAAACTCAGTCGCATGATTAATAAAAGTGACCGCACCCTCACCTTGTCCCAATTGCTTAGAGAAATTAGGCTCGACATTATCGACTACAGCGTCAGGCCATACTTCCTCTTCTCCTGAGAATTTCCATTTGATCATATCGAGTAAACCTCTATCGAAGTTCACAGAACGATCCTCATTATAAAATACTGATCCATCACTGTGATCAGATACGGGAAAGCGCTGGCTTGAACATGCACTCATAGACATAGCACCTATCACAAGCCATATAAGACGCACTTTTGATTTCCACATAACGCTAAAAAAAAGGCGGTGTCTCGCCAGTATTAAAAACCTATTTTTCAACCCCATAACAATTACCTATCCTTTAAATAAAATAAGGTTTACCTGAATAAGACTACACCGCTCTACGATGACGCAACGTCCAAAGAGCTCATCCAATAACTCTCAGCCATCTCCGCTATAAATATCACCTAACCAATGAGCATAAATGGGCAAGAGCCTCCCTTTCATATCGAGCAGAACCTTCGATTTAAAGGCAATACCGTCACTCTTTTCTTGAATTTGGACTCATCCATCCACGATGGTAGAGAAATCCTAATTCATCAGAAAACAAAATTCAACGAACATAATATATATTTTGTTCGTTTTAATTTTCATCTCGAATCGAATATACTTAGCCATCATCGAACATGAGCACTCTTATGAAAGCAACTAACAACGACGCATTAACGACAACTCGAATTTTAGAAGCGGCCAGTGATCATGTTCGCCGTTTCGGCGCAGCAAAAACAAACGTTGTAGACATTGCCAAAGTGCTCGGCACATCACATACGACCATTTATCGTCATTTCCGTTCAAAAGCCGAAGTGTTCGAAGCCATAGTTATCGCAACCATACATGACGAAACAAAATTGGCTCGCTCTTATGTAGAGGCTCCTCTACCCGCATCCGAACGGCTGGAAGGACTGATTGTGGCGCTTCATCAACGCAAACTTCAACGCTTCAAAAATGACGCAGAGCTGTATCAGCTATATAAACGAGTGGTGACAGAGCGACCAGATATCATTCGAAATTACACCGAAGTGATGACCCAACTTTTGTCTACCATCCTTTCAGATGGCGTACGAAACAAAGAATTCTACATTGATGATGTTTTCGCGGCAGCAAATGTGGTGCGTGATGCGGTTACCGTTTTCATTCATCCAGCGCATGTAGAAGCGTCTGCAAAAGCGGGTTTATTAAGAGAGGATGCCATGCGCCGAGTCATTTCAACGCTCATTGTGGCATTTAAGCAAGGGGTGACATTTGCGCCAAAGTAATGCCGTCGTTTATTCAATTTTAATCACATCGTAAGCGACTAACCTGCAACAGACAGCCGCTTATTTCTACATTAAGTTATGTTTTCTTGATCGTGACCATGCTATTTAAAGACACTTTTCTTAAGTGAGAACACAATCTATTTTGTCTAAAAAACCACTTAATCGGGTTAATGCAAAAGCAAAGACATTTGCTTAACCTGGCTCGTACTTGGTGATTTTAAAGGTTATTCGTCACGCTATGGAACAAATTGCCGTCGCCGAATTGGCGTTAACGGAGCAAAAAAATGCGCCCCAGTGGGCGATTACGAATGGATGCAGCCAGCCCTTTTGTGCTTCATCAATTGGTGCCACTGGTTAAACCTTTTAGAGCGACATACCCAGACATCGAGCTTGAATTAGTATCGAATGAAAGCTTTACCGATTTGATAGAACCCGAATTCAAGTCCGACCTGACGATTCGAATTGGCGGATTAATGGACTCTGGATTACACGCCAACTTGCTAGCCCGAAGCCCTCTTCATTTGGTGGCCTCACCAGACATATTAAAGCCAGCAGTGGCGAAACCATTCGTCAACTATGCCTAGCAGGCAATGGTATTGCTTTACTCTCTAACTTTATAGTTTCTAAAGATATTAGATCTGGGAACTTAGTGAATTTACTTGCTGAATCCATCGACCGTCCAAACCCTAGAGAACAAGCTCAAGCTGTGTATTACAAGCACACCAAACTGGCTTCTCGTATTGAAGCCTTTTTAAATTTTATAAAAACGCGTTTAGATTTATAATTTTTCAAAACGTATTAAGCATAAAAAAACACATATAAAAGTACCCATTACATAGGTACGCATTTCCTTACAGTCTTAACATTGTTTTTTTTTCTAGTGAGTAGATAATTTACGCTAACGGGATAGTATGTAAAATCGACTGGAGAGACACAATGATGAAGAACCTACACCCTATCGATCGCATAGCAAGAGGCGTGATAGGAATCGTTATTATTGGCTTTTTACTATTAAATAACGGTTATCTTCAAGAGCCTATATTAGAAATATTATTAGCCATCTTTGGGGGGCTAAATTTGGTTTCTCTCATTTCTGGATGGTGTCCTGTTTATCATTTAGCAGGCATTAGTACCTGTAAAAATAAATAATACATTACTCCAACGCTTTGGAATTGCATGCCGCCACTGTTAGAGCTACAGAGAGACAAACTATTTCGTTTAAGGCTGATACTTGTCTGCCTTGGCGTTGCCTTGTTTGTATCCGCTATTTATGTGGTTGTTTCTTATCGCCTTTCTTCTGACCTGGGTATAGAAGCAGAAACCGTGTCTCTTCATCGACAAACTATGTTATTTCACGCCGAGCTTGTCGAAGCAGACAATGAAGCGACCCAACGTCTAAAACACCTTATTGAACTTACCTATTTAAATGACCATGTCCGCACAGAACTATTGTATGTAGAAGTTCATGGGGATGAACTTGACTGGTCACTTAATCATAATATGACCTTTTCTCAAATAACGACTCTCAAAGAAAAAATCGTTTCGAAAACACAACAAAGTAAACGACCATCCATGGTGAATGGTCTTGAAAAACTCGATGGGGAACGCTTTCTTTGGCAAATGGTAGAAGGGCAAGGTTATAGCATTATCATGATAGAAGCGGCTAGTAGCGTTGATGCAGCCCTTAGCCTCATAGCTAAACGTTTATCTATCACCTCATTCATCGTTTTTTGGCTCGCGCTTTGGCTCGCCATCACACTGTCATCCTGGATGAGTAAACGAGTTCAAAGTAAAAATGATGCTCTTGCAAAACTCGCGACCTATGATTCGCTGACCGGCCTACCAAACAGGTTGTATTTGATCAATATGATGCAAAACATCATGCCCGAAACACCAGCGGAGTATGAAAAAACGAATGAAACACCTTTAGAAACACCTTTAGAAACACCTTTAGAAACACCTACTAGAGGCTGCCTGTTTGCAATAGATCTCGATAAATTTAAAGAAGTAAATGATACTTTTGGCCACTCTTCAGGTGATTTATTACTCAGAGAAGTCTCCCGTAAGCTTGCTTTAGCCCTTAATCCGACACAAACCGTCATGCGTATAGGTGGTGATGAATTTATTATTTGGGCACCTGATTTAGAAATAGAAGAGGCTCATAAACTCGCTCAGAAATTAATAGACGTCTGTAATGAGCCTATTATGATCCATAAACTGTCGGTTAACACTGGCGCCAGTATTGGCCTTGCGCACTACCCAAGTCATGCAAAAGACGCTGAATCACTGATGGTGTGCGCAGACATTGCCATGTATGAAGCCAAGCAAAAACGCAGTGGCTGGAGCATATTCAGTGAACGAAACACTCAACTCGGCCACCAACGATTACGGCTACGTGCAGACCTAGAAGGCGCGATATCAGAATGGCAAATTAAATTCCACTACCAGCCTAAAGTTGAATTAAACAGCGGGAATGTCATTGGTGTTGAGGCATTAGCACGTTGGTATCATCCGACAGATGGGATTCTTGCGCCTGTGCATTTTATAGATTTGATTGAGCAAAGTGGTCGTGTTCAGGAGTTTGGACGCTATGTGATTCAAAGCGCGATTCAGCAATTAGCGCTATGGAAAACACAGGGGTTATCGACACCCATCGCCATTAACTTATCGCCTTATAATCTGCTTGATCCCGATTTATTAGACTTCACGCTAGCCTTACTAAAGCAGCATTCAATCGGTACAAAACAGTTAGAAATAGAACTCATTGAATCGTCGACAAGCATCAACATCGACTATATAGCGAGTCGCCTGGATGACTTTAAACGAGCAGGAATAGCTCTGGCTATCGATGATTTTGGCACAGGGATGAGTTCCCTTTCTTACATCAGTAACCTAAATGTTAATGACATAAAAATTGATCGCTCTTTTATTAGTGATATTGAAAAAGATTTAAAAAAACAAGCCATCGTTTCTGCTGCCATTACCCTGGCAACCTCCTTCGATTGCAATGCTATTGCAGAAGGTATCGAAACGAAAACACAAGCCGATATTCTCATCAAAATGGGCTGCCTTTATGGGCAAGGTTATTATTTCGCGAAACCCATGAGAGCCGACGAGGTCGAAGCATTATTGCTTTCTAACACCTCTCTTCCGCTCGCCTGAGAATGGGCGTTAAAACGCGTCACTACCGCCATTTTACCCAGCTTAAACACTACGCAACAAAAAGCGCACAAAACCTCGCACAACAACTACGGTCATAATATAAGAAAATGCTAAACTAGTTTTATAGTCATTCAATAATGCTGTCGGCTGATGACCAATCACTTTCAACTCAACAACCCATGAATCAATCACTCGTAGTGAGGCCAATATGAATATCGACACACTGCAAGGCTTTGTTTCTCCTGAAAAAATAATTCCAAATACAGCAACAATAGAAGAATTGGAAAAAATTGTTTCTGCCGTTCGAGTTTACTTAAAAATGGACATTGCCATTATTTCTGAAGTAAAAAACGACAGTTTATACTTTCGTTATGTAGACGTGGATCCAACCAGCGACTTCCCACAAGGTAGAGAGGCAAAGCCTTACCGAGGTTCATATTGCCGAGCATTGGTGGATAATGAAATTCCAGGGCTCATTCAAAACACTCAAGAGCATGCCGTTGCCAGCAAGTTGGTTTCTACAAAAGCCTTCAACATTGGGTCTTTCATTGGTGCGCTAATCTATTTGGAGGACGGTTCATTTTATGGCGCCGTTTACTGTTTCCAAAACAAGCCAGATTACACATTAAACGTGCGGGATCTTTCGGTAATCGAGTACTTTGCCAACTTGATAGGAGAAACGCTCGACGCTCACGCTAAAAAAGTACAAGAACGTCATGAAGTTGAAAAACGCATTAATAACATCATCGCCAACGACTTCATCACCATGCATTATCAGCCAATTTTAGACTTTCGTACCAATAGCATCAGTGGCTATGAATCCCTTGCTCGCTTTAACAGTGACCCTTATGTCACACCCGACATTTGGTTTAAAGAAGCATTGTTAATCGGCATGGATGAAAAACTGGAGATGTTGGCCGTGAGGTCGGCACTGAAACTTGATCATCTTTTTCGTGACAACAACCATTATTTATCCATTAATGCCTCCCCTAGCCACATCCTCAGTGGTGCACTGGAAAACACCATTGGCCACTTTGAGTGTAACGTATTAATTGAAATAACCGAGCATCAACCGATCGCGGACTATTTGACCTTTCAACGAGCGCTTCAACCTCTCAGACGTAAAGGCGTCAAACTTGCAATTGATGATGTGGGAACGGGCTATTCCAACCTCAGTCATATTTTAGAATTAGAACCTGATATCATTAAATTGGATTTAAGCCTGACCAGAGACATCCACAAAGACAGAAAACGCAGCGCATTAGCGTCCGCACTGTGTACTTTTTCCAAAGAAATTGATTGTGAAATCATTGCTGAAGGCATCGAAAACGTCAACGAGCTCAATAAATTAAAAGAGCTCGGCGTCAATAAAGGACAAGGGTATTTCATCGGGCGACCATCTCCTTTTCCATGCAATTACACTCATTGATATGCATTCGCTCTCTTAAAAAAGTTCGCTTAAAAAATACACATAAAAAAAGCCTAGTCATCGGTGACTAGGCTTTGATCGTCTAACATGTCGACGCGCTTAATTAGAGACCTAACGCATCGATATCAGCCGCATCATGGTGTTCAACCAAACACTCTTTTTTTAACAGACTTTGTCGCTATGACATAACGCCGTAACTAAAGACTTCCGAAATCAAATACGATTCAGTAAATCGGTTTTTTTAGAATTGTATTCATTGTCAGAAATCGCGCCCATATCACGCAGCTTAGCCAATTTCTCAATTAATTGGATCACGTCGTCAACGGAAGTCGTATTGCTGAAATTTTGAGTCGTTTGCATCGCCGGTGTTGATTTATAAGGTGCTGGTGCGGGCGGTTCTATAAAATTATTTTGAGGTGCAGGCGCTCGCATTATAGGAGCAGACCCCGTCCCAGAAACAACCGGTAATGTGTTGACTAGAATCGTGCCATATTGACTCGAAAAAGTCAGCGATGAATTACCACCTTGCTGCTGACTGATGCCGCCAATATTATTGTCCAAGGTATCGTAAACTGTCACATTGCCATTCACTTCAACCGCAAGACGTTTTGGAAAAATAGCGTAACGAGTGCTATTTTGTGCGCCACTGCTAAAAGGTTGACCAAGATCTCCAGGCCACCATTGATTACTGGATCTTGAACCTTTTGGTAACGGCATAAACACTTGCATATTAGCAAGGCCATTCGCCAATTCATTACACAGGTTATCCACGGTCGATTTTAGACCGTAGTTAAACATGTCGCCAACCATGGTCATGCCGCCGCGCATCCATTGACCACCACCACCCAACTCAGGGCAGTTAAACTGTGCCATTGATCCACTGCCATTATTAACCGCAATCAGCATGTGAAGCACCGCATCAAAACTTAGGTTGTAGCGACTGGAAAGGGAGTTAACAAGGTTTTGTCCATCTTGCGTTAAATTTTGCATTTTCGAGCTCTCTAAAAGGGACGTAGAGCTGTTCTCTTCTGTCTTGTCAGCCACAAAGGACATACATCGCCTAGTACATCGACACAAAAAAAGAGTAGGTTGCAGCATCATGCTGACCAACAGGTTTCGTAGATCGTCATTCTAACACATCTGCATCTTACAAAATGGTGACAAACGCTCGAATTAACTGTTTATTTTTTGAACATTTTGGTTATCAACCATTAAAAAAGGGACAAGCCATTAAATGACTTATCCCTTTCCAAAAACGCACGAGGACGTCTTATATTTTATTTAACAAGACCATCAAAATCCGCGGCATCATGACGTTCATGAAGCTGTGCACCGTCACCAAAAGCCTTATTAACAATACGGCCACGCTGTACTGCTGGGCGTTGTTCTATCGCTTTTGCCCAACGCACGACGTTTTTATAGCTGGTTACGTCTAAGAACTCAGCCGCATCGTATAAATTGCCCAATACTAAATTACCGTACCAAGGCCAAATGGCGATATCGGCGATCGAATACTCTTCACCGGCCATGTAAGTATTATCAGCAAGTTGTTTGTCCAACACATCTAATTGACGTTTGGTTTCCATCGTAAAGCGGTCAATCGGGTACTGCATTTTAGTCGGCGCGTACGCGTAAAAATGACCAAAACCACCTCCTAAATAAGGAGCAGATCCCATTTGCCAGAATAACCAATTACGACATTCTGTTTTTGCCGCTAAATCTTTTGGGACGAAGGCATCGAATTTTTCAGCCAAGTATTGAAGAATAGAGCCGGACTCGAAAATGCGTGTTGGTGGTGTTGTACTGTGATCCATCAAGGCCGGAATTTTTGAGTTCGGATTTACTTCTACAAAACCTGAACCGAACTGATCACCTTCACCAATATTAATCAAATAAGCATCGTATTCAGCATTGCTTTTACCCAACGCTAAAAGCTCTTCCAACATAATCGTCACTTTCTGGCCATTAGGCGTGGCCAAGGAATGAAGTTGAAGTGGGTGCTTACCAACAGCGAGTACTTTTTCATGAGTTTCCCCAGAAATAGGACGGTTAATGCTCGCAAATTTACCACCGCTTTGTGCATCCCATTGCCATACTTTTGGCGGTACATAGTTTTCGTTATTAACTGTGTCAGAACTCATCATATCTCCTAAAAATAGTTATCGGCTAAAACGCTTTTCAAGCCGCTGCAGTCAATAGACCGACGATCATCAAGGCGTGCCTTTGAATACTGTTTATAAAATCCATTAATGCTCAACAAAAGCGCGTTCGATGACGTAATCTCCTGGCACTCCGATCTTTGGAGACTCTTTAAAACCAAGCTCATCAAGCAAAGCGGCTGTGTCTTTAAGCATGCTAGGGCTACCACAAATCATCACTCTATCATCCACTGGACTCAACTGTGGTAAACCAATATCTTCTGCCAATTTACCACTACGAATCAAATCAGTCAGGCGACCTTGATTACGAAAAGGTTCACGTGTCACCGTAGGATAATAGATCAATTTTTCACGAACCTGTTCACCAAAGAACTCATTGTTAGGCAATTCTTTTTCAATAAAGTCCGCATAAGCAAGTTCACTCACATGACGTACGCCATGGATCAAAACAATTTTGTCGTATTGTTCATAGGCGTCAAAATCCTGAATAACGCTTAAAAAAGGCGCTAAACCGGTACCAGTAGATAATAGATATAAGTGTTTGCCTGGATGCAAATCACGTGTCACTAAAGTGCCAGTGGGTTTGCGACTGACTAAAACATCATCGCCTACTTGCAAGTGCTGCAAACGGGACGTTAACGGGCCGTTTGGTACTTTTATACTGAAAAACTCCAAATGTTCTTCGTAATTAGGGCTGGCGATACTGTAAGCACGTATCAAAGGGCGCGCTTCGGTTTCTAAGCCAATCATCACAAACTGACCATTGTCGAAACGTAAACTTGGATTACGTGTGGTTTTAAAGCTAAATAAATTTTCATCCCAGTGATGGACACTTAAAACGCGTTCAGTAACAAATGCACTCATGACGACCTCATTCAAATTTTAGAAAACCTCCCTTATAGAATGGAAGTTTCATTGGCTGATACGCATACTATAAGACAATTCTATATTTGTTTAATTGATTATCTAGATGTCTTTAATATGCTCAGCATATATAGGACTAAGTACTAGTTCATCATAATTTCATTGTGATTATGTCATCCAAATGTACAAAAAATACGTTAGTAAATAGGAAGATCAAGTTTATCAGTAAGAAAATCACTATCTGCAACGTCAAAGAACGAAATAGTGTTATGTATTTGCTATCAGACTTCTTTTTAACCATTAAAGGACACTTTATATGATGATTCGAAATACACTCAGCAGCGCCTTAGGGCTACTGTTACTTTCCGGCGCGGCGACTTTTAGCAACGCGTCACTCGCTGCACCGCAAACAATGATCGTTGCAGGCGGTTGTTTTTGGTGTGTAGAGTCCGACTTTGAATTGGTTAATGGTGTGAGCGATGTTATCTCTGGTTACACTGGAGGCCAAACCAAGAACCCAACATACAAACAAGTATCGTCAGAAAAAACAGGCCACTTTGAAGCCGTTGAAATTCATTTTGATGATGATATTGTTTCGCTAAAAGCGTTGGCTGACTATTACTGGAAAACCATTGATCCGACCGATGCCAAAGGGCAATTTTGTGACAAGGGCACCCCTTACAAAACCGCGATGTTTTATCAGAACGATCAGCAAAAAGCGGTTTTTGAAGCGTCTCTCGCAAAAGTAGAAAAGACCAAACCCTTTAAAGCAGACATCGTCACCCAGATCCTTCCAGCTTCGACTTTTTATCTCGCTGAGGAATACCACCAAAGCTATTACACGAAAAACCCTATTCGATATGCCTTCTATCGATCAAGCTGTGGTCGTGATAGCAAAATTGAAAGTTTATGGGGTGACATAGCAAGCTACCAATATCACTAAACTCGACTAAAGAGCGCCAGCTAAGGTTTACCAAACAGCCTATTAGTTGGCGCTACTTTTCTTCCCTCTTCTCTTCCCTTTTCTCTTTTTCATTCCTTAACATCTCTCAAATTTTGCCTTTTAGAAGTATCAGCAAAGCGCTTTTTATCTACAGTAAACGCATAGAAGATGAAGCAAATCTGTAAAAAACACCGGCAGCCTAGCCATTCTAAAGTTCATATACCAAAGTAGAAACTCAACTCGCGACGTTCTCAAAAAGTAACTAAAAGGAGTTATACAATGAACAAATTTATTCCCGTAATCGCAGGCGGCATCGTTATAGCGTCATTCAGTGCTGCAGTAAGCGCAGCAAGCATGGCTGAAAATGACAGCGGTCTTTATGTTGGGGGTAATTACGGTTACCTAAAAGTAGAAAGCGAAGATGACTTCGATGATAACAACGATGTAGTACAAGGTATTGTCGGTTACCGATTAAATTCTTTTCTTGCCCTTGAAGGTAGTTACATTGACTTTGGTAGCTATGGTAGCAGCGCAGCCAACGCCAAAACAACAGGTTACACCGCGGCATTAAAAGGCACGATACCAATTACTCAAACGGTTGAAATCTTTGCAAAGGCAGGTCAACTTTGGCACGAAACAGACTATAATATTGCCACTGTGTCTGGTAGTTCCGACGATAAAAGCCTATTTGCAGGCGCCGGTGTGAACTTTAAAGTCACCGATAACTTTCTACTAAACGCTCAATACACTTGGTACGACGTCGATCTAGAAGCTGACAATGTTTCCTCAGATTCGAAATTCGAAACAGACTTTAACCAAGCCAGTGTCGGTGCTGAATACCGCTTCTAATACCTCGCTATTCACCTGCACTAAGAAGAGCTTACCCGAACAGGTAAGCTCTTTTTTTATTCACAGATTCGACGCTTACCAACGATTCATAACTCGACAGCAATAAGCTGGATTTGACACTCTCCACCACGATAAACAAGGGATAAATGATGGTTATTCATGTCACGTTGAAACACAGACCATCCATCTCCTTCAGAACAACGAGACAGTTGAATAGATTTTAAAGACGTTTGCTTTTGAGTCTCACTATCCAATGCTTTAAAAAGGGCCTCTTTTGCGCACCAAACTTCATAGAAGTAGTGCTTTCTTTCTACTTCCACCATTGCCATTAGTGTTTCAAGTTCTTCATGACTCATAAAAAAATCACTTTTATGAATCAGATCTTTTCTATTTTTTTTATACTCAATATCAATACCGATAGGGAATTTATGTAATACACAACACACTAGAAAACCGCTGTGTGAAATTGAAACATAATAATTATCTAGGCTGTCGACTCTCGGAGCCGCAAACGCTTCTTCTAGAATAAGAGGAAGGTTCTGTAGATTTTTCTCACTTTGTAGAGCGTGGATTAATAACGTTCGCCCTACTACAAATTCTCTTTTTTTCTTTTTGCTTTTTAGCCCAGACGCTTTATTTTTTTGGGTAACTGGCAAGCTGTCAAAAAGGTGCTGCTGTTGCTCATTCGACAAGGTCTCAGTATTGGCAAAAAAAATTTGTATGTCACGCAGCATAAAAATCCATATGATTCTTGATATTATTTTTGCCGTTGCCACAAGACGTATAGTTAATAAGCGGCAGGGTAACAGTATTTAATTTATAGCGTTATTTCTGAAACAAAAAAACCGCTTTCACGGCTTTTCATTTCAAAAAATAGTGCAATATGGAATCGTCATACACTCATCATTCTGTTAGCCATTACTTATTCTAGTGTCACAACCTTACCAGTCAACGCAACGCCAGCCATCACCGCACCTGCACCACATTGAAACGTTTCAGAACTGGAAGTCAGGTTGTTTTTGTAGTTAGACTTGATATCCACCACCGCATTACCACCTTCTTTTATCGCTCTTTCTTTAAGTGCAATCATTGCAGAAAGAAAAACCCAATTACAGGCATCTTTATCACTCTTACCAAAAGCATTCGTTTTTTTATTGGTCTTAAACCCACCAAAATCCTTTAGCGCTTTACCATAGGACTGATCACCAAAATAAAACGAGACATCCGTTCCTAACTTTGATTTGGCTAGCTCTGAACTCATGATATTGGAGATTGAATAAGCCCTAATAGAATCACGAGCAAAGCTGTAAGGTGAGCAGAAAACAAGAGCTGAAAGGGCTAGAATTGCAGCTTTCTTCATAATAGTCATTTCCATTTAAATATTAATGTAACCGAATGATAACGTTCAATGAATTTAGCAGCAATACACCTACAGCTGCCTCTTTAAGCCGACTAGGTCCAGTTCGCATACACACAAAGGACATTATCAAGTTGTCACAGATCAGTGGATCAAAGCGGTTTAAAGGTAGGGGTCAAGCTACTCATCATCATTTTTAGCGATTAAAATCGCCATCAAATATAGCCGACCACACCAACCTCATCTAGGTCTGTGTTTTTAATTACACGACCCTTAAAATGTGTAAATCCTATGTAAATATAGGTAAAAAACCAGTATCCTTAACTGATATTTAGAAACAGGATCGCTGTGTAAAACACAGTCAAATCAGGGATAATTATCAGTGTTAAGTTTTAAAATACGCGGTTGGAATGCCTATACTCCAGGCTTAGAGTCTGCAGAGTCTTGGGGGGATTGGTTACAAAACAAATATATTTTGCCCACTGACGCACCAAAACCCGGATTAAAAAACATCCCTTTAATGCTCCGAAGACGCTTTACCACCATTGGTAAGTATTCAGTAGAAGCGGCGATGCCAATATTAGCCGAAAACGAACATATACCCTTGGTTTTCGCTTCTCGTCATGGTGATGTTGAATTAACACTCTCTTTACTTCAATCCATTGCCAACAATGAACCACTTTCTCCCACTAGTTTTAGCCTAGCAGTGCACAATGCAATAAGCGGGTTATTTTCAATTGCACGCAAAGATCGAAGTGAAGCGACGGCAATATCTGCAACAGAAAACCTTATTCCATTTGCCTTAATAGAAGCCGCGACTCAGTTGCAAGATAATAAACAGGTGTTATGCATCATTTGTGAATCCCCGCTACCTGATTTATACAAACCATTTGCTTCTTCGCCCCCCTTTCCTTACGCCATTGCAATGGTGTTAAGTCGTGAAGAAGGAGACACCTTTCATTTGAACAGCGTGCCTTCAACAGTTTCTGAACAAGGCCAAAACAATGAGCTAGAAGAGCTAATGGCACTTCTTTTATCTCATCGTAATTGCGCACGCTTCCCTACCACTCAAGATGTCGAGTGGATAATACAAAGGTAGGGTATTATGCTCGATATAATCAAATACTATTGGCGCTGGTTAGCAACGGTGTTTAGCTTCATTATTTTTGGCGTCGGGGGCGTTTTGCTCCCTATTATTGCTTTGCCTATTTTATATTGTGTCCCAGCGACAGCATTGATTAGAGAAGAGAGAGCCCATGCTGTTATTCATCACACATTTCGTTTTTATATCGCAATGATGAGACGCTTGGGCGTCTTAAGTTATGACATTGAAGGGGAATCCAAACTAAAGAACGCACAGCTTATTCTAGCAAATCACCCGTCACTCATTGACGTTGTGTTTTTGATTGCCTTAGTACCAAACGCAAACTGTGTCGTAAAAGGGCGTTTAGCGAAAAACGTCTTCACTCGCGGCTCAATACGAACGGCAGGGTACATTATTAATGATAACAATGAGCATGTCATTGAAATGGCCGCAGAGGCTTTTTTGAAAGGGCATGCGTTAATTGTTTTTCCTGAAGGCACACGATCTACACCAGAAGAAAAATTAACACTGAAACGCGGTGCCGCGAACATTGCTATTCGTGCAAAAGCAGAAATAACCACGGTTCTTATTGAGTGTAAACCGGCCACGCTCACAAAGAGTGATCCTTGGTATAAAATCCCAAAGACGAAAGCCCATTTCAAAATCCAAGTAAAAGATAAAATTGATGTACGCTCTTACTTAGCGGAAGGTCCGCCTTCCGTTGCAGCAAGAAAGCTAACCGCCGATTTAACAGATTATTTTAATACGGAGTTAATATTGAATGACTGATTTAAAGTTAGACATAAAGAACATGATTATTGATGCGCTTGAACTAGAAGACATTAGCCCCGATGAAATTATAGATTCAGATCCTCTTTTTGTAGATGGCCTTGGCCTAGATTCAATTGATGCACTTGAAATTGGTTTAGCTTTACAAAAAAAATATGGCATTAAGCTAAAGGCTGATTCTAAAGAAACACACGAACACTTCGCTAGTGTGAATGCATTAGCCGCATTGGTTGAGTCCTACAAAGAAAAAAATTAAGAGACAATTATGAGTAGTATTAATCAAGACGTGTTTGACAAAGTATCGGGTGTTTTACAAGAGTTGTTCGAGTTGTCTGCTGAGGACATTCACCCTTCTTCAAATTTATATCAAGACCTTGATATTGATAGTATCGATGCCGTTGACTTGGTCGTCGAGCTAAAAAAAATGACGGGGAAAAAGATCAACCCTGAAGATTTTAAATCCGTTCGAACCGTTGAAGATGTGGTTATTGCCGTAGAAAAGCTGTTTGTATAAGGTCTTCAAAAGTGCCCCTCAAAATTATTTTAGTGATAGTCACCATTGTTTATCCTTTTATTGTCTATTTTGGGTTAACGCACTTTGATTCGACTCTGGTCATGTTTTTCGTCATTGCACTTTTGATGATAAGAGGTTTCACGGAGAAACAAAAAAACACACGCAGCGTCATTTTTACATCAGCGTTTGGTGTATTGGTCGTGGCCTATTTTTGGGGCGACCAACAGGGATTAAAACTGTACCCGGTACTGGTGAATGCCTCCATGCTACTGCTTTTCGCCTCTAGCCTTTATGCGAAGCAATCGATCATTGAACGAATGGCAAGACTTAAAGAGCCCAACTTACCAGAAACTGGCGTTCGATATACTAGGAAAGTGACCATTGTTTGGTGTGTGTTTTTTACATTAAATGGCCTTACTGCCTTATTCACTGCATTCTGGACATCTAACGAAACGTGGTTATTTTACAATGGCTTTTTGGCTTATCTCCTGATTGGTTTATTGGTCGTTATAGAATGGATTGTAAGATTCAGAGTTAAGCATAAAGTATGAAAACGTTAACGCTTTTATCTCGATGGTTATTGGATGTTACAGATGAACACCCCATTGCAATGATGGATGACGTCATCGTAACAAAGGCACAAGTGTCTAATAAAGTGGCGATGTGGCAAGCCATTTTACCTTTATCACCAGGACAGAAATGGGCCGTGTACCATAGCGATGCGATTGAGTTTTTTACTCTTTTACTCGCCTTGTGGCAATCAAACTGCACGGCATGCATTCCAGGTGATAATTGTACGTCGACGGTCGAACGCTTAGAAAATTCTGTGGCCGGCTTTTTAGGTGAGTTTGAAAACGCTCACTCTTCGGAGCAAAATAATAGTCAACTGACTAGAAAAACATTTTCTTGGATAGAGATTGAACGCGGCTTTCCAGCAATAGAAGTTTATACTTCTGGCTCGACTGGAGAACCAAAACCAATCACAAAAACCATGGCTCAAATTGATGATGAACTGTGTTGCATTGAGGCGTTGTGGCCACTTTCTGACACGTCTATCGTTTTATCGACGGTTACTCACCAACACCTGTTTGGATTAACCTTTCGCTTATTTTGGTCATTAGCAAAAGGTCGACTTTTACTTAGCAAACACAGTTCCTTCTCTGAAGAAATTTATCATCTTGCCTCACAATGTAATCAATTTATTCTGATCTCAACCCCCGCCCATTTAAAACGCTTAAATCATCAGCTTGACTGGTCGATTTTGCAGGGCAAGTGTGAAGCTGCCATTTCTTCTGCTGCACCGTTGCAATATGAAGAGAGTATGTACGCCGCTAAATTACTTTACACCCCGATATTTGAAATATACGGCAGTTCAGAAACCGGCGCGGTGGCGTGGCGGAATCAATCTAAAATAGAGGCAGATTACTGGACCTTATTGCCCCACATAACTTTGAACGAGACAGAAAAAGGCTATATTGTAAACGGGCCTCATGTATCGTCAGAACACCAGACTCTTTCAGATAATATAGAACAACTTACACCTGATTGCTTTCGCTTACATGGTCGAACAGACCGCATCGTCAAAGTAGAAGGAAAGCGTTTGTCTCTATCTAAAATGGAAAAGTGTTTAGAACAAAGTGATTGGGTTACCATAGCACGAGCCTTGGTTGTCACTAAAAAACGGGAAGAAGTGGCCATTGTCGCAGAGCTTAATGACAAGGGAAGAGCGTTAGTCCAACAACATTCACAAAAATGGTTAATTGCTCGGCTCAAACAGAGCCTAAAAGCGTCTTTTGAACTTGTGTTGATTCCCAGAAGATGGCGCTTTGTCAGCACACTCCCCTACAACCAGCAAGGCAAGCTTCCTATGGAATCGTTACAGGCATTATTTGACAATAAAGAGGTGAAATGGCCACAAGTACTAGATCGCACTCATACAAGCGAGAATACTTACCGGCTTAACTTTTATATTCCTAAAGAACTCATCTATTTTGATGGTCACTTTGAGAACAACCCTATTTTACCCGGCATTGCTCAAACACATTGGGCTCAGCATTATGGCAAAGAAGTGTTTGCTTTCAAGGGGCGCTTTAGTCGCTTAGAGGCAGTCAAGTTTCAGAGTGTTATTTTCCCAGGTTCTAAAGTGACATTAACATTGGAATACCATCCCATTAAAGGGAAGCTAGCCTTTCAATATATATCAGAAAAAGGAGTGCATTCTAGTGGAAGAATCTGCTTTGAATAACCCGTTCAAACCGGCAATCGTTATCCCAGTGTACAACCATGAAGACGCCATCGAAAGTACATTAAAACAGGTACTTGAATATGGCTATCCGGCGGTTTTAGTTGATGATGGTTGCGGCGCTAAATGTCGGGAAGTGTTAGAAAAATTGGCTGAAAAATACCGTGGTCAGGTTTACCTAGTCCAGCTCGATACCAATAGTGGTAAAGGGGGCGCCGTGAAAGCCGGTATGCGTTTTTTACTGGACCAAGGCTTTAGTCATGCTCTACAAGTGGACGCTGACGGGCAACATAATATTAGCGACTTGCCTATTTTTATACAGGCCGCGGAAAAAGAGCAAGAAAGCCTGATTTGCGGATTTCCTATTTATGATCACAGCGTTCCGAAACACCGCTATTACTGCCGTTATTTTAGCCATGTGTGGGTATGGATAAATACGCTGTCTTTTTCTATTAAAGACTCGATGTGTGGCTTTCGAGTTTACCCCCTGGTTAAAATCTGCAAGCTAATAGATCGTGCCTCTTGTGGTAACCGTATGTCATTTGATACCGAAGTTGTCGTACGCTGGGTTTGGTCTGGCCATAAAATAAAGAACATGCCGACCAAAGTTATCTATCCAGAAAATGGGGTTTCTCATTTTAATGCCATAAAAGACAATGTATTGATCAGTTGGATGCATACACGTTTATTTTTTGGCATGCTTTGGCGTTCGCCTGCTTTGTTATGGAATAAACGACATGGATAATCAGCATAAGCATTGGTCTACAATCACTGAAACAGGAACGGTTGTCGGCATGCGTATCCTATTGATGTGCTACCAACTATTTGGCCATAAAGGTTTCCGCCTACTTCTTGCGCCCGTCATTGTGTATTTTTATTTTAGAAAACACGCTACCCGAGCGGCGTCCAAAGAATACCTACAAAAAATCGCCCCTTTTTTACCCGAACATAAGCGCAAAAAACTCACACCTTTTCGCCACTTTTGGATGTTTGGTGAAGTGTTATTGGATAAATTCTTAGTCTGGATGGGGAAAATCAAACCTCAAGACGTTGTCTTTGAAACCCCAGACACTTTTCAAAAAATCGAAGCGTCGAAACTTGGCGGTATCATTGTTGTATCACACCTTGGTAACACTGAAATTTGCAGTGCCCTTGCGCATCAATTACCCGATATTAAAGTCACCATGTTGGTTTATACCCAGCATGCACAAAAATTCAACAAAATGTTACAGCGCACCAACGCCAATGCCACCATTAACCTAATCCAAGTAACGGACATGTCTCCTGCAACAGCAATGATTCTTTCTGAGCGCGTTGCCGCAGGTGAATTTGTCGTTATCGCAGGAGATCGAACACCGGTTAATAATGGGGGACGCGTTTCTATTGTAGACTTTCTTGGGGCTCAAGCCGCGTTACCGCAAGGCGCGTTTATATTAGCTAGTTTGTTACGTTGTCCGGTGTATTTGATGTTCTGTTTAAAACAGGACTCTGCTTATCATATTTATATGGAAACCTTTTCGGAAAAGCTCTCTTTTGCTCGAAAAGAACGAGAACAGAAGCTAGAAGAAGCCGTGACGCTTTACGCTAAACGCTTAGAATATTATTGCCAGTTGGCACCGTTACAATGGTTTAATTTTTTCCCCTTTTGGCATGTGGAATCAAAAGACCAGCAGGCGTTAATAAACAACCGTGACGCATAGTTTTGTCTTCAATGACGGCAGGATAAAGTAATGATAGACGTTGAAATAGAATTAGAAATACCTTTTCATGACGTAGATGCTATTCGAGTAGCTTGGCATGGGCATTATGCCAAATACATGGAAATAGCCCGTTGTAAACTAATGGACAAAATCAACTACAGTATTGTTGAAATGGAAGAAAGCGGCTACGTGTGGCCAGTCATAGACATGCGCATTCGTTACGCTCATCCATTAATATTTGGACAAATTTTCAAAGTTCGAGCAACGTTAACCGAATGGGAAAACAGACTAAAAGTGGACTATGTCTTTTTTGATGCCCAAACTGATAAGCGCTTAACAAAAGCCTATACCATTCAGGTGGCGGTTGAAAAAGCATCTGGTGAAATGCAATATGCTTCTCCTCCCATTCTCCTTGAAAGACTAGGCGTCTCTATATGAGAAAAATTTTCCTCGGTATTATTTTTTCTGTGCTAAGCATCTCAGTATTCGCCAATAATTTGGATGACTTGAAAGCGCTTACAACAACCCCTGAAAAACTGTCAGGAACGTTTTCACAAAGTAAATATTTAGCGCAATTAGAAACCTCAATAAACTCTTCTGGGTCGTTCAATTATATACGCGATAAAAAAATTGTCTGGCATACCTTAACACCAATCAATAGCACCTTAGAGCTCACGCCAAAGTCGATGTTGAGTTATCAAGATGGTGTACAGGTTAACAAACTTGATTCGGATACCAATCCGGTTGTCGCGGTGTTTAGTGACATTTTTTTTGGGGTTATGACCGCTCAATGGCAAATATTAGAAGCGTACTTTTCTGTTAGCGCGGAGGTTTCTGATGGCCAGTGGAAAGCAACACTTGTCCCCGTAGATGAGAGTATCGGTGGATTTATTAATAAGGTAACGCTGGAAGGTGATAAGTACTTACAACAAATTACTCTGTATGAACCAGAAGGCAATATCACTCACATTACGTTTGATAAATTGCAGCAAAAATGAAAATAAATTTTAAATTATGCGCTCTCATTTGGGCCATTATAATTCTTGTGATTTGTATTTTCGCCGCATTAAAACAAACTGCCGTTGATACCAGTATCATGGCGTTATTGCCAAAATACGACCAAAAGCCTTTGGTCAACGAGCTGCAAGAGCAACAAACAGCAGAGTATGCCAATCATGTGTTTATTATGGTATCGGCAGATAATAAACAAAGTGCTCGGTCTGCCGTTAACACCATTTCATCAGAATTAGACGTACTTGTTGGCATCGCTGACCTCACCCAATTTGTTGATTCCTCTAGTACACAAATGGACGCTCTGTATCCATTTCGTTTTGCTTTATTAAGCGATTCTGTCACTAAAAAACTGCAAATAAAAGATTACGAAGGTCCATTTCAATCAGCATTAAATGCGCTATTTTCGCCTATTGGAGCGGGGAAATCAGACCCAATAAAAGATCCGTTCTTTTTGTATTCCGATATGCTGTTGGAACAAAAAATAAACATTCAGGTAAAAATAGAAGACACCCTGTTACGTTTAACCAATGTCGAAAAGCCGAGTTATCTTTTAGTATTAGAATTGCATAAAAACCCTTTCGATTTGCCCACACAAGACCAGGTGATGCCAGTGCTGAAGAAGATCCAGCAACACATGGGCGAACAAGGTATCCGTGTTTCCTATTCCGGTTTATTACTGCACGCCGCGAAAGGAGCGGAGCAAGCTAAATTCGAAATTTCAACCATTGGCCTAGGCTCCCTTCTGGGCATCGTTTTAATCATTTTATTGGTTTTTCGTCGTATTGTTCCGTTATTTCAAGTGTTACTTCCCGTCATGGTTGGCTGTCTGGTTGCAGTGGCTGTTACCTGTTTATGGTTTGAGCGAATACATTTAATCACCATAGCCTTTGGCGCAGGGTTAGTTGGCGTTGCGGTTGATTATTCTATGCATTTTGTCTGCGAAAGTTACCTATATACGGGGGCCGCTGTCGTACGTAAGCTCTTTTCGGGATTGTTATTGGGGCTGATTTCCAGTGTATTGGCTTATGGTGGTTTAGCGTTAACGCCCTTCCCAGGCTTACAGCAAATAGCGGTCTTTTCAGCAACCGGCTTGATTGCGGCTTGGTTAACGGTCTTACTGTTTTTACCGTTAATGACCACAAAGAACGCATCGAAAAATAAACAACGTCCACTGCCCGCCGCTCTCATCTTGAATCGCGGTAAAGACGCTTTTCCAACATTAGACAAGCACCCCAAAATTGCGAGCGTATTGGTCATTACGGTAGGTTTTATCTCTGTCGGTTTGTTTTTTTTGGCAACGCCACAAGACAGTGTGCGATTACTACAAACGTCTCCGCCTGCTTTATTACAAGAAGATCAAAGAGTACAGCAAGCATTAGGTAATAGCGTCAATTCTGCTTTTTTGATCGTGTCTGGAAGTAGCCGTGAAGCGATGTTAGAAAATGAAGAGCAATTTCGACAACGACTAGACACATTGGTGCAAAACGATAGGTTAGCCGGTTATCAGGCCATCAGTCAGTCATTGCCATCGTTGCAACGCCAACGACAAAACATTGCCTTAGTGACGCAGTTGTACCAAGCCAAACTTGATGCTTATGCTCATGCCATAGGGCTATCAGATTCACAAAAGACATTGGCTTATCAGAGTTTACAAGAAAATCAGCAAACCTTATCCCCTGAAACATGGTCAGCACTAGCGATGAGTGCGCAATGGCAAGGTGTATTGGAACCTCGCTCAACGGGTGAATACGCCTCAGTCATTAGGTTACAAGGACATTTGTCGGAGGCGACCATTCGTCAATTACAAGCAGACGCTAGCGCTGATAACAATATTAACTATATTGACCAAGTCGCTGGCATTAGCACGACCTTGGCTCAATACCGCACCAAGGTTGCAGAGTGGCTGTTCATTGCTTATGGCATCATAACGGTGCTGTTATTTTTCCGCTATCGACTTGATATATGGAGAGTCATGTTGCCGCCTATCACAGGCTCGATTATGGCTTTGTCATGCGCGGTATTGATTAACGGTGGGTACAATATTTTTAACCTAGTTGCCCTGATGTTAGTGTTTGGAATTGGACTCGACATGGGCATTTTTTTACAAGAGTCTCGAGGCGGTGTACACACTTGGCTGGCGGTGTCACTGTCAACGCTAACCAGCCTGCTCGCCTTTGGTCTATTAGCACTGAGCCAAACACCCGTTCTATACCATTTTGGTATCATCGTTTTACCTGGGCTATTAGTTATTTGGCTGTTATCCCCTTTAATGCAAACCAGTCAATTGGAGACACGATAAATGGAAAAACCACGACGTTGTTATGATGTGGTAGTGATTGGAGCTGGCCCATCCGGTGCGGTAGCTTCATCAATATTATCGGAAAAAGGTTATCGAGTATTAGTATTAGAAAAACAACATTTCCCTCGCTTTTCAATTGGCGAAAGTTTATTACCTCAATGCATGGAGATTCTAGAATCTGCGGGAATGCTTCAAGCGGTGGTTGAGGCGGGGTTCCAATACAAAAACGGAGCCGCCTTTGCAACGAATAACCAGTACAGTTCTTTTGATTTTAGAGAAAAATTCTCGACCGGCTGGGGCACAACGTATCAAGTTCAACGCGCCCAGTTTGATAAGGTACTGGCTGATTGTGCAGCAGAAAAAGGAGTAGAAATACGTTATGGTCACGACGTGGTTGCCTACAAAGATATGAGGGATCAAGTACAACTCGATGTTATTTCTGAAGACAATACTTATCAGGTAGAAGCTAAATTTATATTAGATGCCAGTGGCTTCGGGCGCGTTTTACCAAAACTTCTGGGATTAGAAAAAGAGTCCACTTTATCTCCCCGTGTTTCCCTCTTTACGCATATTGAAGACGGTATCAACCATTCAGAATACGATCGTGATAAAATATTGATTTCTGTCTGCCCTGAAAACAACCAAATTTGGTATTGGCTAATACCTTTTAGCGATGGCAGAGCATCCGTTGGTGTTATCTTACCAAGAGAAATTTACGAACAAAATCAAATAAGTAATCACGACTTATTACGTCAGTACATTTCAAAAACAACAACTATGAATGCATTTCTTAAAAATGCAAAGTTTGATACTGATGTGAGAAAAATGGACGGTTATTCCTGCGATGTAACCCATTTGTATGGTGATAAATTTGCTTTATTAGGCAATGCAGGGGAATTCCTTGATCCTGTTTTTTCTTCTGGCGTGACCATCGCATTAAAATCTGCCGACTTAGCAACGCACGTGCTAGATAAGCAATTAAAAGGCCTCGCTGTAGATTGGGAGACGGAATACGCCCAACCATTAAAACAAGGCGTAAATACCTTTAGAGCATTCGTTGACGGTTGGTACGATGGTACTTTACAGGATGTTATTTTCGCTGAGGATAAGTCGACTCAAATCAAAAAGATGATCAGCTCAGTATTAGCCGGTTATGCTTGGGATAAAAAGAACCCTTACGTAAAAGACCCTAATCGACTAAAGGTACTCGCCGAATTATGCCGTACTTAATCAGAACTTTTTTATTATTGAGCCTAGTCGCTTTGGCTGGCTGTAGTGTAGTTCCTACGGCTGAAAAACCTATTGACGGCTTAATCTTACTAACACCGATTAAGGGGGCTAATACACAAGTTCTAAAACAAAAAGTAACATTGAAAAAATACACACAAGCAAAACAATTTCTTGCCGTCACACGCTTTTCGGCACAGGAAACAAAGCTTGTTGCTCTATTACCTACAGGGCAAATTTTTCTCTACTTAGTTCATGATGAAAATGGTTTTGAAGAAAAAAACGAGTCCGGTATAGCTTTGCCCAGCAAAGACATTCTAGCCATGATCCAATTTACTTTTTGGCCTGAATCAAACATCAAATTAGGCTATCCAGAGTCACAAGGATGGCAAGTGGAAATAACGCCGAATACGCGAAATTTGTATTACAAAAAAACCTTGTTATTGGAAGTGAAGATAGAAAGTAAAAACGTGTCCATTATTCACCATGGCGATCATTATAATGTAGACATTCATACATTCGACCAAGAGGTTCTACCACTTTGACTCGTTGTTTTTTAAACTCAATGTCGATGATCAGTGCCCTAGGCGCTGAGACAAGTGACGTGAAAAATCGCCTGCTTAGTGGTCTCCCTAAGCTGGCGTTTTCTCAAAAATACCATTCAGCAGGAAACGCTCTGCCCATAGCCTTAGTACAAGAAGCGTTGGCGCCAATCCCTCTTGATGACCAAAAATGGCATAGCCGCAATAACCAATTGGCTTGGACGGCAGCACAATCAATACTGCCGGATATCCAAGCCTTAATTTCGACATTTGGAAAGGAACGAATTGGTATTGTCATCGGAACCTCGACTTCTGGTATTAGTGATAACGAACACGATATGCACATAAACGCCCAATCAGGTGCATTGCCTGATTCTTATCATTACGGCAAACAGGAGATGGGCGCACCTGCCTCATTTTTAGGAGCCGCTCTTGGTGTATGCGGCCCTGTTTTTGGCGTCTCTACCGCCTGTTCTTCTGGTGCAAAAGCGCTAGCGTCTGCCCGTCGACTTATTCGTTCCGGTGTTTGTGATGCCGTTATTGCTGGCGGTGTTGATACGCTATGTAAATTGACAGTACAGGGTTTTTCTTCTTTGGAGGCGATAAGCGAGGAACAGTGCAATCCCTTCAGCGTGAACCGAAAAGGAATTAATATCGGCGAAGCTGCCGCCTTGTTTATTATATCTAAAGACAAAAGTGATATTGAATTAGCGGGGGTTGGAGAAAGTTCCGATGCTCATCATATTTCAGCACCAGACCCATCAGGACAAGGCGCAATCCGCTGCATGACGGCGGCATTAAAAGACGCCAATATCAGCCCAGATAAAATACATTATTTAAATCTTCACGGCACAGCAACACAACTGAATGATCAAATGGAAGCGAAAGCGGTCGCTGACGTTTTTGGTAATAATACACCTTGCAGTTCAACCAAGCCTTTTACAGGCCATACCTTAGGTGCCGCTGGCGCACTCGAAGCCGCTATTTGCTGGCTCGCCCTAAAAGAGGGATTCATTCCTAAACATCTCTGGGATGGTTGTCACGATGATAGTTTACCTAGCATTGGTTTGAGTGAAGGAGAGCAAAATTGCACTTTACAGTACGCGTTAAGTAACTCTTTTGCCTTTGGTGGAAATAACATTTCGCTTATTTTGAGGAAAGTATAATGGCATCGGATTACAGCGTCGCAGAGTTGGTGCCTCACTCTTGCAAAATGAGTCTCTTAACCAGAATACTAGATTATGGCGATGATTGGTTATCTGCTGACGTTGAGATTAAAACGGATTCCATGTTTTCTGATGAACACGGTGTACCCGCTTGGGTGGGTTTAGAATATTTGGCACAAGCCATCGCCGCGTATGCGGGTTTACAAGAACGTCTTCATGGTGGCGCACCAAAACTCGGCTTTCTACTGGGAACGAGAAAATACATTTGCACCAAAGAATACTTTTCTATTGGTTCAATATTAACGATTACCGTCAGTAAAAACCTACAAGCTGAAAATGGATTAAGCGCTTTTGATTGCATATTACACAGCACCGATGACTGTGATGCGTCAGCGCGATTAAATGTGTTTCAGCCAGAAAATGCTGAAGAATTTTTAAAGGATGCACAGCGTGAATAAGACAATATTAATTACTGGGTCAAGCCGAGGAATTGGCAAAGCCATTGCTCTACGATTAGCGAAAGATGGCTACGATATCGTACTGCATTGCCGCTCTAGAATGGAAGAAGCAGAAGCCGTTGCAGAACAAGTCAGAGCATTCGGAAAGGATGTTCGCATCTTACAGTTTGATTTAACCGATAGAGTGCAAGCCTGTACCATTTTAGAACAAGATATGGAGGATTTTGGTGCTTACTTTGGCGTGGTTTGCAACGCCGGAATCGCTCGTGATAACGCGTTTCCAGCCATGCCTGGGGAAGAGTGGGATGAAGTACTAAGAACCAACCTTGATGGTTTTTATAATGTCCTACACCCTGTCATCATGCCGATGATTCGCCGCCGAAAACCAGGCCGCATTGTCACCATGTCATCCGTTTCAGGTGTCATGGGGAACCGTGGACAAGTGAACTACAGTGCTGCTAAAGCAGGTATTATTGGTGCAACAAAAGCGCTATCGATAGAATTAGCAAAGCGTAAAATCACGGTAAATTGTGTTGCTCCCGGCATTATCGAAACAGACATGACTGAACACTTACCTTTAGAAGAAGCACTGAAAATGGTTCCCATGCAACGAGCTGGCAGTACCAGTGAAGTTGCAGGGACCGTTAGTTTTTTAATGTCTGAAGATGCAGGCTACATAACGCGTCAGGTCATTTCTGTTAATGGGGGAATGTTTTAATGAAACGAGTAGTCGTCACTGGAATAGCGGGATTCTCCCCCATTGGCAATGATTGGGACACCATCTATCGTCATTTAAAAAGCTATAAGACTGGCATCAAACGCATGGATGACTGGGATAAATACGATGGGTTAAATACACGTCTAGCGGCGCCGGTTACCGACTTTACCTTGCCAAAACATTACTCACGTAAAACCTTACGCAGTATGGGGCGGGTTGCTCAGTTTGCCGTCTGTAGTACCGAACGAGCGCTAGAAGACGCAGGGTTGCTCAATTCCCCTTTGCTTAGCAGTGGTCAAATGGGGGTGGCTTATGGCTCTTCCGCAGGAGACTCAATATCCTACATTGATTTTGGTAATATGCTAACCAAGAACTCAACCGATGGCTTAAACGCTAATTCTTATATAAAAATGATGGCTCATACTGCCCCCGTCAATATTGGAGTTTTCTTTGGTCTACAGGGTCGAGTTTTCACCACATCTAGCGCCTGCACTTCCGGTAGCCAAGGCATTGGTTATGCTTATGAAGCGATTAAATACGGAATGCAAACAGCCATGGTGGCGGGTGGTAGCGAAGGCTTGTGCGCCACCGAATCTGCGGTTTTCGACACCCTCTTTGCGACAAGTGTCAAAAACGACACCCCTCATTTAAGCCCTAGTCCTTTTGATAAAAATCGCGACGGTTTGGTTATCGGTGAAGGTGGTTGCTCCTTAATTCTTGAAGAGCTAGAGCATGCTAAAGCCAGAGGGGCTAATATTTATGCGGAGATCGTTGGGTTTGGCACGAACTCCGATGGAACCCATGTCACTCAACCCAATGCTAACACCATGCAAGAAGCCATTCGCTTGTCTTTGACCGATGCGAAAATAGAAGCGGCAGATATTGGTTATATTAACGCCCATGGAACCGCCACCGATCGCGGAGACATTGCCGAAAGTCATGCCACAGCAAACATCATGGGTAATAAAGTCCCGACTAGTTCATTAAAAAGTTATACCGGACATACCTTAGGGGCTTGCGGTGCATTAGAGGCTTGGTGCTCCATCGAAATGATGAGGAATAATTGGTTTTGTCCTACCGTAAATCTAACCACCCTTGATCCGCAGTGCGGTGATTTAGATTACATTATGGCGGAAGGCCGTGAGATAGAAACGGATTATGTGATGAGTAATAACTTTGCTTTTGGTGGAATCAATACGTCCTTGATCTTCAAACGCTACCAGCACTAAAACCTAAAAAAGTAAGGTAATGGAGCCCCCTTTGCCTTACTTTTTTAACGTTATCTCATACAATGCTCTATTAAACTTATAAAACAACACGTTAAGCAGCGTTTTGGACATCGTTTAGCCTCTACCCCGTCACTCACACTTTCCATTAATCCATTTTGACCCATCGTCACTAAGCCTCTATTATCTACACATTCTATTTTCAGAAGCGAACCACTATGAACGCCATTCTTCAAGCACAAAGCACACACAAATCCATTCGCCAATACACAGACAAAACCATTGATGACGCTTTACTCAAGCAACTTATTCAATGTGCACAAGGTGCTGCATCGTCTAGTTTTATTCAGGCGTACTCCATTGTTCAAGTCACCAACAAAGACAACCGTGCAAAAATCGCCACCCTCGCAGGTGGCCAAAAATGGGTGGAATCCGCAGCAGAATTCCTCATCATTTGCGCCGACCTTACTCGTGTTGAACAGTGCAGTTTAGAACAAGGATTAGGGGAATTAGAAGGCAACGCAGAACATTTCATTGCGGCGACAACCGATGCGACATTTATGGCGCAAAACCTGATGCTAGGAGCCGAGTCTGTCGGCCTAGGCGCGGTATTCATTGGCGGCATTCGTAACGACCCAGCACAAGTGGCCGAACTATTACACTTACCTAAGCAGGTCTATCCTGTTTTTGGCCTTTGTCTTGGCTATCCAGACACGCAGCCTGATTTAAAACCACGCTTGCCCGTGGATGTTATTCTCCACAAAGACAGCTACGACAGCAGCCGTTGCGCAGACGATGTAAAAACCTACGACGCTCAAATGCAAGCCTACTATCAAAGTAGAGGTAACAATCAAAAAATGAGTAATTGGTCAGAACAAACCGCCGCGGCCGTACAGAAAAAGAAACGCGAACATATGCTAAGCTTTCTACAGGATCAAGGTTTCTTAAAACGTTAATCTGAATGATGAAATCCGTTAAATAGCGTAATACTTTAAAGTGTAGCCAGACTCAGATACCAGTCTTAAAAATCGCCAACTAAGGCATAATCTAAAGGAGTGTCGATACTGTCCAAAACGTCATCATTGGGTGACGTTTTTATCCAAATGCTAAGGTAAATAAACATGTTTCTATCCACTAGTGATACTTTGCCCTTTTTAACTTGAAAACGTGAGCTAGTTTGCCGTCTATATACAGAAAACATCTAAAACATTACAAATTCAAATTGCTTTTCGCTTTATCATTAACGCACTCTAAAAGATGATGAGTTAAGTGCTTTTAAAAATATCTAGACATACCCGTTTGAGGAAACCACGATGTTAAAATATGTTAGGAAAAAATCTATCATATTGGACATGATTCTATCCGCTCTTGTTTTACCTTCGTGGAAGAACCTACTTTTTTTCGTTCTATTTACTTTGTGCTTTAGTCTTTACATCCATCATTGGAGCGCGTTAACGGCTGAAAAAAAGAAGCTAGAATCCTACGTTAAAAAAATAACGGATCGAACGCAACAGTCTGTTTTTCAATTGAAAACCAGCTTAACACTGGCCAACCAGAGCAAAGCCGCTAGCTGTTCTCCTGAAGACATCAACATGCTGCGTGACATTCTAGCCAACTACCCTTATGTTAATGATATAGGTCGAATATCTTCCGCTGATGAAGTCACCTGCAGCGTGTTATGGGGCGTCTTATCTGAACCAAAAAAACTCCCCAATAAAAGCATTCAAGACAGCAGTTTTCAAAAATCATGGACAGAAGTAAGTGGCTTTTTTTCGGCTAACCAACAACGCTCTATTTTTAACATAGGCCATTCGTTTGCCGTTTCTTCACCAACGACTTTTTTAGACATAAGTCGGCACTCACAAAAAATAGGCGGAGTGCTTTACACTCCCACTGAAAAAAAGATTCATCATCTCTTTGATGACATCACTTATCAGCAAGCGCAAAGTGTTATCACTTCGCCGCCAAAACAGCATTTATGGTTACCTATTCCCAATAACTTTTTAGTTTCTACCTCCTGTCCTCCGCATTATGAATTTTGTGTCACGGGAATAGACACAAGGATAGGGATTTATGACATGAATATTATTGAATGGTTGAAAATAATCATCTCTGGCATTTTAGCTGGTGTCGTTCTTTCTTTTGGTGTCAGACTGTTCAAGTCAAACCGACGCACCTTAATTTACCGCCTAAAATACGCGATTAAAACGGATGAAATCTATTCTCTATATCAGCCTAAAATACATCTCAAAACAGGCAAAATTATTGGCGTAGAAGCGCTCGCTAGATGGGACGACAAAGAATTGGGGAGCGTATCTCCTGACGTATTTATTCATTGCGCCGAAGCGAATCAGCTGATTACGCCATTAACCAAAAAATTGATTGTAAAAAACCTAAAAGAAATAGGTTCTTTTTTAAAAAACGATCCTACTTTTCTGCTCAGTATAAACCTCTCGGTACAAGACTTATCGGACCAAAGCTTTCTGAATTTCGTCGACAATCATGTCAAAAAAAATGGCATAAACGCCGAACAAATCATCTTTGAAGTGACAGAACGCTCTGCGGCCGAAAATAACGTATTGAAAAGAGCCACAAAGCACTTTTTACGCAAAGGTTACCAAATCTCATTGGATGATTTTGGCACTGGCTTTTCCAACTTGTCTTGGCTAACCACATTTGAGCCAAATGAAATTAAAATAGATAAAATGTTCGTCCAATCAATAGGAACACAGACCGTCAGCCAAATCGCCTTAAACGGCATATTTCAATTGGTAGGTAACTTAAATGTAGCGCTTGTATTTGAAGGCATAGAGTCCGTTGAAGAAGCCCGTTACGTACTTCAGCACTCACCCAACGCCATTGGGCAAGGCTGGTTGTATTCCAAAGCGATTGATGTAGAAGCACTACAACATCTACTGGACACACAACCTTACATGGATGTGTCTTTTCTAGAGAGCCAGAAATAGGTTAAAAGTAAATGCTATCCAAATCATGACTCATTTTATCGGACGTTGTTTTGTATTCATCAATCGACTCTGTAATGATCACTAAAGAAGATAGAATCACATCAAAATGTTGATCTAATCCATTAGGCATTTCATCAAGCAAGCACGTTTGAGCCTGCACAACCTGCTCTATGTGCAGTTGCACACTGGCTAGATTTTCACCCAAAGACACTAAAGATAACCTCTGCTCTCCAAAAGAGTTTAAGTATTGAGCCAATCCCCTTTCAGATTGCTTTATTGATCCTTTAAGTGCTTCCACCCCTGCATCCAATTCAGACAACACCGCTTTAGCCTGCGCCACTGCTTCTGTATGTTTGACAAAAAAAGCAGAGCGAGTATTTTCTATGGGTATGTCTAGAGACGTTTCCACTGCCCCATTATCTGACGACTGATATTGATCATAAAAATCGTTAAACACCTCAATTAGCGTATCAAAACGGCGCAAGTTTTGGCTTAATTTAACTAATTCATTGGCATCACTGGCAATAGACGCTTCTATTTTTTGAATCTCTTTCTCATTATTCGTATTGATAATAATACTATCGGTGACTCGACTCGCCACAACCTCTAAATATTGCCCACTGCTCGCTAAGCCGGAATGGGTCTGCTGTATCTGTTTTTTATTCTCTGTCAGATTATCACCCACTCGCTTACCTTCAAGAGAGGCGGCATCAATCAAGCCTTCAAAACGCTTAGCGGAGCTGACCAGCTCGACGCTATTTTTTGAAATTGACTGATTTTGATGACGTAGTGAGTCCAAGACTGAATGAATATGTTGATAAAAGTTACTCATTAAATACAGCAAACTTGTTTTAGAATAAGACTCGTCAGTCGTACTGTGAAAACCTTCATGCTCCGCCCTAGTCACTAACTCAATCACTGTTAGAGGGTCGTCTCCCAACTGATTAATCACACTGCGATAAACCCAAAAGACAGCGCCAAAAATAACTACAAACATGATCAGCGCCGCGAAAATAAGAGACATAGCAAATTGATGTAATTCTGCCTCTAATTCATCAACGTACACTCCGATGCCCAATATCCAGTTCCATTCTGGCAACAGTGTCATCCCATTCACTTTAACGTACAGCGTATTTGAATTAGCTTTCTCGCTTTCCCCGACAATGAACATAAAGGGGTTTTGCTCAAGATAACCAATGTATTTGGCATATGATGATTGGAATACGCCAATAACACTGTCTTTAATGTGTACCCGAGCGATACCATTCGCATCATTTGCCCACAAAAAATAATTACCCTCTCGCATTTCAGAAAATATACGAATTACGTTTTTTTCTGCTTCCTCACGCGTTATTTTATTGGCTTTTTCGAGTTCCACAAAGTGACGAGCTTGGTTAACAGAAAATGTTAAAATAGATTGTATTTCATGTTTTCTAGAATCAATTAAATTGTTTTTCAGTATATTCATTGCAAATACACCAAAAAAAACCATGGTCACAATCAGCACCACAGCCACAATGCTAATTTTCCTAGACAGTTTCATACACTCTCACTTTGAAGATAAATAAGTAATTTAAAATAACTATACGTTCCAAACTCATGAAAAGAACGTTTATTTATGTATCAACTTGAAAAACGACCCACCAATCAGAATGCCACATTGAATTCTACCAATAAAGAGACAGTCACAACCCTGTATGAAAGGCATTGTGACAATAAACAATACCCTTCAATCTTTTAAAACATCCGTGGCTAAAAAACCTTTTTCGACCAACTGTGTCAGCAGAGCCTTGGTTCGCTCTCTAAACATATCCCGTAATAAGCGAACCGTTGGTGTGATCGATTGTCGGCTCGGGCAAACCAACCAAAGCTCGCCTACATCAACTTTATAATCCGGCATTAAAGGCACCACACGACCCGCCAGCAAATCTCCCGCAATGTCCAACGAAGACTTTATCGCCACCCCTTTTCCAGCCACACACCAGCGGCGTACAAGGTCCCCATCGTTCGCTGCACAATAGGCTTTAGGTTTGATTTTGTAGGTATTATCCACGTCAGACAACCGCCACGTATCGTTCAAAATATCCTGTAGTTGATAAAAGAGACCTTGGTGATTCATTAAATCTTTAGGGTGTTGCGGCGTGCCATACTTTTCAAGGTACTCGGGACTAGCACCAAGAATACGCGGCACATTACAAATTTTGAAACCATACAAATTCGAATCCGCTGGCGGCCCATAGCGTAACGCCATGTCCAATGCATCACGATAAAAATCAACATTACTATCACTAATGTGTACTCGTAATGTCACGTGCGGATGCAACGCCATAAACTCATCAATCCAAGGAATCGCAATGTTCCGCCCTAAATCCGACGACACGGCAATGCGTATTTCTCCGCTAACCTCACCCGAATCGGTGAATATTGTTTGTTTAGCTTGATCTAGCATAGAAAGCGCCGCCATACATTGCGGTAAATAGCGCTCACCCGCACTCGAAAGCCGGAGGTGCCGTGTAGTTCTCACGAACAACTCTACGCCTAGCGCCGACTCTACTCGCTTAACAGCAGCACTGGCGGTGGCCACTTGCATGTCTAAATGCGTCGCCGCTGCCGTAATACTACGAAACTCAGCCACCTTTAATACTACCTGAAGATCATCAAGCTGCATTACCTCCTCCTAAGAAAGTCAATAACCAACCTATTATCAAATATTTTTTGATAATAACTCAATCAAAATCCTATTTTTCCTTTCATAAAGTCTCGTTACTATGGCGCCATCAATGTCAGCGCTACTTATTTTGATAGTGCTGAACACTCAACTTTTTATGGAGACAAAACATGTCACATCAGATTATTACAGACCTAGAAAACCGCCACACAGTAAAGCACTACGATGCCTCTAAACGCATTTCTGCAGCAGATTTAGAGGTTATTTACGAAGCCTTACGCCTATCACCTTCTTCGATTAACTCTCAACCATGGAAATTTATCGTGATTGAAAGCGACACAGCAAAGCAACGCCTTCACGACACCTTTGCGAACAAATTTCAGTTCAACCAAAAACACGCGAAAACCGCATCACACACCATCTTGTTCGCCCACAAAACAAACTATCTTCGTGCCGATTACGAAAAAGTCATCGACACAGACATTCAAGCAGGCCGAACTAAACCAGAGAACAAAGAGCAAGCCTTTGGCGCTTTTGCTTTCGTTGATATGAACACAGACGATCAAGGCAACAACGCAGCTTGGACAAAATCACAAGCATATCTTGCCCTTGGTAGCACCATGCATGCATTAGCACGTCTAAACATCGACTCAACACCAATGGAAGGTGTCGACCACGAATTGATCAGTGAACTATTCCCAGAACTTGAGGGTTACCAGTGTGACGTCGCACTCGCAATGGGCTACAACGACGCCACTGAAGACTATAACGCTGCTTTGCCAAAATCACGCCTAGCGCTAGAAAACATAATGACAGTCTTGTAACTAATGAGTTAAAAAATCAAACACGTGTTACAAACAAGAAAAGCTAAAAAAAGAGCAAGCCATGAAAATGGTTTGCTCTTTTTTATGACACTTAAGAGGAAATGAAATTTTCCTAAAAACTCGAATTGGGCTCTTGTAAAAAAACCAATTCTTCAGCTGACGATGTCCGCCCCAAAATAGTATTTCGATGTGGATAACGACCAAAACGATCCACAATTTTTTTGTGTTTCAACTCAAACTCCAAAGTATTAGACGTTTCCAACGTCGTAAACAAAACCACCGCCATCTCATGTATTAACACGGATTCACTGTGCATATACGGCATATACAAAAAGCTTCGCTCTGATGAAGACAACGCCTTATCAAACCCTTTATCAATCGCCGTTTGCGCCAGCGCCAAGGCCATCGGATCCGCTGCAAATGATTCAGCTTGATCGCGATAAAGATTACGAGAAAATTGATCGAGCACAATAATCTCTGCCAACGCTCCTTGCGCCGTATCACGCCAAGAGAATAACTCTCCTTGAATCGCTTGCTGATGAAGCGCACCGAATCGAGCTTGTATGCTTTTGTCGAAATCGAGGTCTTTTTGAAACCATTTTTTTGGCTCAATCTCGTTAAACCAAAAATCTAAAACGTCTTGATACATAAATCCCACCAAAAAATGAATGAATGATTGAATGATTGAATGATTGAATGATTGAATGATTGAATGA